>CEVM01061312.1_pt1 | contig 15517 bp, 12 predicted proteins | sample 531481 | NCBI WGS metagenome assembly CEVM01 (sample SAMEA2623649, study PRJEB7988) | marine metagenome | biome: marine biome (ENVO:00000447); feature: mesopelagic zone (ENVO:00000213) & marine oxygen minimum zone (ENVO:01000065); material: "saline water (ENVO:00002010), including plankton...
TAGGTTATATTTATTATGCCTATCCTGACGGTGATGATCTTGATTTTAGCGAAATCAGTATAAGCGGTACAATCGGACCTGTAACTCTTGGAGTTGCTGTCTTAGCTGACGCAGATTGGGAAGCAGATCTTGGAGATGATCCTTATTTCACTCTAGATACCGGATTCACCTTAAGAGAGGGTCTAGACCTTGGGATTCACATTGGCCACTACGATTATGAAGCTGGTGATGCTGAAACCGATTATGGCCTAAGTTTCTCAATAGGTGATTTTAGTTTTGGAATTATGGATAGTAGTCGAGATGGTAGTGATCCTAAATTTGTCATTTCCTATGGTTTCTCCGGAAGTCTTTAATATTTCAAAATAACTCTAAGGGAGAAGAAAATGATTAAAATTTTGAAAAAATTATCCTTAATTTTTGGAATAGCTTTTGTAGTGATGTCCGGCAGTGCGAATGCTGAAGTAAGCCCTGAAACAGCTTATATATTCAACACCTTCTCGTTCCTCGTCCATGGTTTCTTAGTCATGTTTATGGCTTTAGGATTTACATGTCTTGAAGCGGGGCTAGTTAGATCAAAAAATACAACTGCAATTTGTCTTAAGAATATTGGACTTTATAGTTTAGCGGGTCTTATGTTCTATCTCGCTGGTTATGGTCTCATGTATACCGACGTAAATGGTTATTTTGGCACAATTGGATTAACAAATCCCGAAACCGAAATATCTATTGCAGAGGATGGTACGGGTTACTCCGTAATGTCGGACTGGTTTTTTCAAATGGTTTTCTGTGCCACCGCAATGTCTATCGTAAGTGGAACAATCGCAGAAAGGATCAAACTTCTTCCTTTCTTTATATTCACAATAATACTAACAGGATTAATCTATCCCATTCAAGGTTCATGGGTATGGGGTGGAGGCTGGTTGAGCGAAATGGGTTTCAGTGACTTTGCTGGTTCTACCCTTGTTCATTCTGTTGGTGGATGGGCAGCACTTGTTGGTGCAATAATAATAGGCCCAAGGCTCGGAAAATATGGTCCCGGAGGAACTGTTCATGCTATGCCTGGAGCAAATTTGCCCTTAGCCACTATTGGCACATTTATTTTATGGTTTGGTTGGTTTGGATTTAATGGTGGATCTCAATTAGCCCTAGGAAGCGCTGCAGATGCTACAGCTATCGCAAACATCTATGTTAACACTAATATCGCTGCGTGTGCCGGTTTAGTTGTGGCTATGATAGTTGCAGGATTTCTATACGGTAAGGCAGATCTCTCCCTCGCGTTAAATGGTGCCTTAGCCGGTTTAGTTGGCATTACTGCTGGTCCAGATGTTGCCACTCCACTTCAAGCTATAGCTATAGGTGGAATAGCAGGAGCGTTATGTACTCTAGCAATTCCATTGATTGACAAAGCTGGAATTGATGATGTTGTTGGTGCTATTTCTGTTCACCTGGTGGGAGGAATATGGGGGACTCTAGCAGTTGGTATACCCGTCCTTAATGGAAGTGGCGACTTTTTGGTACAGCTTATTGGTGTTGTAGCAATAGGTCTATTTGTTACTATAGCTAGTGCCGTAGTTTGGTTAACAATGAAATATACTATTGGGTTGAGGCCATCTAAAGAAGATGAAATAACCGGATTAGACGTTTCTGAAGTAGGTATGGAAGCTTATCCTGAGTTTAGAAGTTAGTCGTTTTATTTTGCCTCCACAAAAAAACGACATACCACCGTGTCGAAAGACACGGTGGTTTTATTTTAGGGCTTCTTCTACAAAATCTAGCCTGTCTTGCCCAAAAAACATTTCTTCACCTACAAAAATAGTTGGCGCACCAAATGCACCTTTCTCAACAATTTTTTCGGTATTTGCGATTAGAGCATCCTTAACCTTCAGATCTGATATTCTTTCCATAAATTCGTTAGGATCAAAACCTCCTCCTAACAATGTCTCAGCAATCTCCTCAGGTTTATTTAAATCTTTTGGTTCAACCCACATAGCATTAAAAATTGTCTCCAAATATTTGTTAAAATCTCCTTCCATTTGATAAGAAATAGCTCCCCTCATTAATGGTAAAGTGTTAACCGGAAAATAGGGGTTGTGTTGAAAAGGAACATTATATCTTTTAGCAAATCTAGGAAGGTCTATTCCCATATAAGCGCCTTTTGCAGGAACTGCAGCAGGTGATTGGTTGTCAGTTGCTTTAAAAATACCCCCCAAGAGAATAGGGTGATATTCAAGAATGGCTCCATTTCTTTCAGCTATTAAAGGTAACTGCGTTGAAGCTAAGTAAACTGTTGGGCTCCCAAAATCAAAATAGAATTCTATAGTTCTAGTCATTTCCTAATCCCCTAATTTCACAAATATTTTATCAAAACTCATGAATTACAAATCGCTGACAAGGTGACCGCCATCAACTACTAGGGTTGAACCCGTAATATAGGAACCAGCTTCACTAGCTAGAAGAAGAATTGGCCCTTCAATCTCATTAATTTTACCTACCCTGCGCATAGGAATCCTTCTAATCATATCATCACTCATTTCCGAATCTATAAAATCACTATTCAGGTCCGTTCGAATATATCCAGGAGCTATCGAGTTAACTCGAACTCCGTGTTTTGCCCATTCCAATGCCATTTGTCTTGTAAGGTGAGATAAGCCTGATTTTGAAACAGCATAAATACCATTCCCTTTTTGTGGGTTTTCTCCAGTAATAGAAGAAACATTTATAATCACTCCCCCTTTTTTCTTTTCTTCTAATCTTTGGTGTAACCAATTTTTTGACAATACCCAAGGACCACGAAGATTGGTATCCATGACATTATCCCATTCATTCGTGGTATGAGAATCCACCGCACCAACGATAGTGACTCCTGAATTATTTACCAAGATATCTATATCTCCCATTCTTTTTTTAATGGATTTTAGACATTCAGCTATAGATTCTTCTTTGGTAACATCTAGTGAAAAAATCTCAACCTTTTGCGATCCTTTTTCCAAATCATTCTTAGTTTCTTCTAATTTTTCAATTCTTCTTGCCGCTAATGCAATATTTGCGCCTGCTCCATAAAGAATCTCCGTAATTTTCTTCCCTATTCCACTTCCTGCACCAGTAATAAGGGCATTCTTACCCTCCAAACTAAATATAGAATTACTCATTTTTTAATACTCCTAGTGCTGCCGCAGTCATTGCTTTTACTCCCGTTTGAAGGGTTGGAATAGGATCAGGAGCAAAGAAAGGGGAGTGATTAGAGGGCAAGGAAATTTCTCCTTTTACCGCCCTTTTCCATTCCGATTCTGGAGTACCGCCTAACCAAAATAAAAAGCTAGGAATTTTTGGTTCAACTCTTCCAAATCTTCCAAAATCTTCTCCTCCCATTACGGCTGGTACCTCAAATACATTGTCAGAGCCTATAGCATTTTTAATATAATTGACTACTCGCATAGAGAATTCAGGATTATTATATAAAGCAGGAGTGAATTGTTCTCTTATTGTCAGAGAAGGAAATTTATCATTAGGCATTCCCGCAGAACGCGCCTGTCCGTCAATAATTCTTTTTATCTTTTCAATTGTTTTTTCTCTTACCTCGTCTGTATAAGAACGAAGCGTAAGCTGAAGTCTTACTTCATCGGAAATTATATTATGTTTAAAACCACCATGAATAGAACCTACGGTTACCACGGCTGGTTGAAGAGGATCAATCTCTCGACTGACTATTGTTTGTAAAGCCAACACAATTTGTGATGCCAATACGATGGGGTCTTTAGTAGTATGGGGATAGGCTCCATGCCCCCCTACTCCAGGAATGATAATATCGACCATATCCACATTTGCCATCGCATATCCCAAATGATATCCAATCTTTCCAGCAGGAGCGCTTGCCCCCACATGAAGCGCGAGATTGAAATCGGGACGAGGAAATTTTTTAAATAAACCTTCACGTAACATTGCTAGTGAACCTTGTCCTAGTTCTTCGGCAGGTTGTAAAATTAACAACAAAGTTCCTGTCCAATCTTTTTTGTTCTTAATTAACTGCTTGGCTGTGCCAATCAAAACTGCCATATGAACATCATGGCCACACGCATGCATTACTGGTACTTCCATACCATCGATATTTGTAACTCTAACCTTAGATGCGTAAGAAAGGTTAGTCTTTTCTTCCACGGGTAAAGCGTCCATATCTGCACGTATTAACAAAGTACTTCCCGAGCCGTTTTTATAAACGGCCACAACAGCAGTATTGGGAAAATTTTCAGTTACCTCAAACCCTATATCCCTTAGTTTAGAAGCTAATAACCTTGAAGTGTTGTGTTCTTGCCAAGATAATTCTGGATTTTCATGTAGGTACTTATAAAGATCTAGAATTTCATCCCCTAATACAGTTAGAGAAAAAATGGGCACTATAAATATTGCAATAATTATTTTTTTAAGAATCTTCATCTTTAATTATTAATAATTTTTGATTTTATCTTCAACAGCATAACCTTCAAAAGGTATAAGTATTTGCCTCTTGAATGTGCAAATTACTTTTCCATCTTGGTTAACACCTGTAGTTTTAATAGTAACGATGCCTTGTCCCTTTCTCGATGAGCTTTCTCTCTTTTCAAGCACTTCGGATGATCCGTATACGGTATCGCCATGAAAAACGGGTGCTGTAAATTTTACTTCATCCATACCAAGGTTTGCTATAGCTTTCTGGCTACAATCCGACACACTCATGCCTATAAGTAAGGATAAAGTATAAGGGGAAACGACTAAGTTTTGTCCAAATTCCGTTTCTTTTGCATATTCTGAATCAAAATGAATAGGGTGCGTATTTAAAGTCATTAATGTAAAAAAATGGTTGTCATATTCGGTAATAGTTTTTCCAGGTCTATGTTCGTAAACATCACCAATTTCAAAATCTTCGTAATATCTACCAAATTTTTCTCTATAATGGTTAGGTCCAATTTCTTTAATATTTTTAATCATTCAAATATTTCCCATTGCATTATTTAAGCTTCAAAGTTAAGCATTTTTTTTTAATGAACACTACTCCTTCTTCCCGTTTTATTAGGTTCTTTTAGCTATTATTTTGTTGATAAGTGTTTTTTTAAATTAAATAAAAGAATATCTTCTATTTCCTTTTTTTTCTTTTTTGAGAAAAGACGCATATCTCTCCAGAAACTAAATGACAGGATTTGAAGTATAGCTTCTTGCTCTCTTTTGTCCTTGCTTTCAATTTCAGGGAGAGTCTTTAAAATATTCTTTCTGTTTAATTTGTACATAGTAAGAGCATTTTTATAAACTTGCTCTGATTGAACTATGTTTATAGCAGTCCGGTAATATAGATATTTATTCTTAGAATGCATGTCGCAAAGAAAAGAAATTAATAATTTCATTCTCTTTTCTAAAGGTTCTTTTTCAGATCCTTTTGGAAAATTATTAATGATGCTTTCACTTACTTTTTTATGTATAGCCTCACGCAATGCATCCTTGTCTTCAAAATGTCTAAAAATTGTTCTTGTGCCTAATTTTGCTTCTTTAGCAATGGTATCAAAATTTATGTCTTGATTTCCTTTTCTCGCAAGTCTAATTATAGTCGATAAAATATGATCTGACGTGTTTTGGCTTCTTAATTTTCTTCCATCTTTTATTATTTTTATCATATTATAAAAATTGACACTATAACTGTCATATTAAATTGACAGTATAACTGTCATATAATATATTTGTCTTAAATGCAACTTTTTTTGAGGCTAAGATGATTAAAAAAACATTATTAACTTTTGTTTTGATTGTTCTTTTTTCTTTAAACCTTCTCGCGGATAATCATAAGGAAGACCATAATTCAGATGCAATTTCTGGAGTATTAAGAACTCCAGATAGCAGATTTGAGAACCTTATAGATTATCCTTTTGAGCCGAACTATATGATTATTGATGGTCTAAGAATCCATTATCTTGATGAAGGCCCAAAAGACGCTGATCCAATTATCTTGTTTCATGGAGAGCCTACTTGGAGTTATTTATTCAGAAAAATGATCCCAGTTTTAACTGAAGCGGGACACCGAGTAATTGTTCCCGACATGGTTGGATTTGGGAAATCTGATAAATTTATTTCTAAACATGACTACAGTTACAAACATCATATTGATGTGATGAAGGAGCTTGTAATAAGGTTAGACTTAAAAGAAGCTACGCACTTTGGTCAAGATTGGGGCGGATTGGTAGGTTTAAGGGTTGTGGCTGAACTACCTGATCGTTTTGCTAGAGTTGTGGTATCAAATACTGGAATGGTGGCAAGGGATGGTTTTAGGGGTTGGCTTTTTGAAAACTTAGTTAAGATTGTTGTTTGGTGGCATGGCCCTATAACTTTTGAAGAATTAAAAGCTGCATCAAACAAAACTTTAGCAATTGAGAATCCTACTCCCTCACAAGGTGTGATAATGTTTTCTAAATGGATAGCTCATTCTTATTATGCAGAAGATATGGATATTGTTGGAATAATAGAAAATTTTGGAAGAATTGATCTTACAGATGAGGAAGTAAGAGCTTATGAGGCTCCTTATCCAACAGGTGAATATAAAGCTGGCGCTCATGTATGGCCTTATCTCATACCAACTCAACTCTCAGAGAACGAAGAATATTGGGTTAATGTTTACGAGAAATGGGATAAGCCTTTTTTAGTAGCTTTTGGCGGTGAAGAGAGGGTCACTATTCGAATGAAAGATGTCTTCTTGAATCGAATACCCAACCCAACTGTAGTAACATTAGAAGGGGCTGGTCACTTTGTTCAGGAAGAAGTAGGCCCTGAACTCGCAGATTTAATAGATGACTTTATATCTGGTAAACCAGTAAGAGGATTTAGTAGAAAAAGATAAAATTATAGTATAATGCTTTTGATTCTTTTTGATCATCTTATTTTTAAAAATGTTAAATAAAAATCTTAAAATTTTGATTATTTCTATAAGCTTAATAGCTACTGGTTGTGCTTCAAACAAGAATCAATCATTAAAGGAATTACCTGAACTTCCCTCAGATTGGGCTACGCCATATGATGGAAAAAATGAAGTTCGGGGTTGGATAGAGTCCTTTAACGATGAAACTCTTCCTCAATTAATAAATGAGGCCCTATTAAATAATAGAGATCTGAGATTGGCTGCAGCAAATGTAAAAATAGCAAAAGCAAATGCTGGGGCCTCTTTAGCCCCTATCCTACCATCAATATCGATTGGGGCTTCTAAAAACCAAATCTCGTCAATTTCAGACATAAATGGAAATGTGGATAGGAATTTTACCTATAGGGAAAGCTTGGTAGCTCAACTTAATTGGGAAATTGACGTTTGGGGACGCCTTTCGACTAGATCTAAAGCCGCTTATGTCAATGTTAAATCAGTTTTTGCAGATTATGATGCAGCTCGATTATCAATAGCTGGGCTTACAGCTCAAGCTTGGTATTTGTTTTCCGAAGCAAAATTGCAAACCGATTTAGCAGAAAGAAATTTGCAAACACGGATAAGCACCTTGAAGAAAGTTGAAAGTAGGTATCAAAAGGGAATTGCTCAAAGCAGAGATTTGAGGCTTGCCCGTTCCGAAGCTGAGTCTAGAAGGGCTGACTTGATATTAAGACAACAAACCCTTAAGGAATCAGCTAGAAATCTAGAAATTATTATTGGAAGATATCCAAGCGCAAATATATTACCAAACGATCTTCCAAATTTACCGCCCAAACCAGCGATCGGCACACCCAACAATGTTCTCTCAAGCCGGCCGGATATTATTAGCGCTGAGGCTCAACTTGAAGCAGCAGGACTCGAGGTGACCGCAACACGTTTGGCATTTTTACCGAGTCTATCTCTGACCGCACAATGGAGTACTCTAGAAAGAAATTGGTCTGATGCTTTGGATCCAGACAGACTTGCAGGGTCAATTATTGGATCATTAACACAGTCAATATTCCAAGGGGGAAGAAGAATAGCGCAAACTCAGATTTCTGAACAACAAATGAAAATTATTCTAGAAAATTATGCTAAAACTCTACTAAACGCAGCTAAAGAAGTTGAGGATTCTTTGTATTCTGAAGAAATCTTGTTTGAAAGAGAGAAAGCCTTATCAAACGCCTTCAACGAAGCAAAGGCAGCAGAAAAATTAACCTTTGATCAATACAATAAGGGAATAGCAACAATTTTTGAGCTTCTTGATGCGCAATCAAGAAGATTGTCTTCTGAAGGCCTTTTGATTAATTCTCGACTTTTAAGGATAACTAACCGTATAAAGCTGCATCTGGCAATATCTTCGCCATTATTTGAAGAGAGTTAATATTAATGAGATTTCTGCTAAGAATTATCTTCAACTCACGTTATGCTCCCTTACTAATAATTTTGTTAGGGGTGTTAATTTCTTATCTAATTTCTTCTTTGAGTCCGACACCTAAAAAAGGAATTGAAGTCCCTAAACCTACTCCTGTATTTTTTGAAAGAGTTAGCCAACAAGACTTTAACCTAAAAGTTCTGACTAACGGGGAAGTAAGGTCGGTAACAGAAATAAGTGTTATTCCTCAGGTAAACGGACAAATCATTCTTGTAGCAGATGAATTTATTGACGGGGGAAATTTTAAGAAGGGGCAACCTCTTGTCTGGATTGATGACCGTGATTACAAATTAGGGGTTATTTCCTCGGAATCACGAGTAGCACAAGCAAAAAAAATGCTTGAAAGAGAAATTGCTGAAAGCGAATTAGCCGAAAAAGATTGGGAGGAACTTGGGCAAGGAGAAGCTAGCCCACTAACCTTAAGAATTCCTCAACTTGAAGAAGCCAAAGCAACTTTGAACGGTGCAGAAGCTGATTTAGAGAGAGCAAAACTTAATTTAGAAAGAACAGTTATTTCTCTACCTTTTAACGGTATAATAAAAAGGAAAAATGCCGGAATAGGGCAATATGTAAATGCTGGTTCAGTGTTAGCTTCAGCATTTTCTACCGAAAAAGTTCTTATCCCCTTGCCTCTTACAGATACCGAATTGTCCTATCTTGGTCTGCCTCTAGGATATGAGGCAAAAAGTTTCTTTTTGGGTCCAAAAGTCATCTTTAGATCTTTTGTTTCCGGCAAAAATATTGAGTGGGAAGGAAGAATCACTCGAACGTCTGGATCCATAGATAGTCAAACAAGACTCGTTTATGGTTATGCTGAAGTTTTATATCCTTATGAAGAAGATCCTCCCCTGGCAATAGGGACATATGTAGATGCCGAGATTGAAGGAAAAAAAATTAAGGAAGGATTTATTCTTCCCAATTCATCTTTAAAAAATGACAACACGATTTATGTCATTGATGCAAATGACAGATTGAAAATTAAAAAAATAGAGGTTGTCGGAACAGATGGGGATAATATTATAGTAAAAGGAGAAATAAACCTTAACGAGAGGATTATTATTTCTACCTTGAATTCAGGATATGAGGGAATGCAACTTACCCCAATGATGCTAGAAAAAAATGAGAAAGAATAAATCTTATGTATAAAATGATTTCCTGGTGGGCAAGGAACCCCAAAGCAGCAAATCTGTTGATGGTTAGTATTATTATTATTGGAATCGCAACCTTTGCAAGAGTCGAACAAGAAGTTTTTCCAAAAATTAGCCCCCCTGTTGTATCCATTCACTATACCTGGCCAGGAGCATCGCCTAGAGAAATCGAAGATCAAATTTTGGTTAGAGTTGAAGAATCTTTAAGAGATATAGAGGGAGTCGATAAAATCAGTGGTTTTGCCCGAGAAAACTTTGGAGGAATTTATGTACAAGCATTTACGGGTAACAATCTTGACTATCTATTACAGGAAGTGAAGAGAGAGGTTGATGCTATCGTCTCACTGCCTAGCGATGTAGAGCCTCCAGTGGTCAGTGATGCATCATTTGATTTTCCGCTTGTGATGGTAGCAATTTACGGGGATGTTCCAGAAAAATTATTAACAAGAACCGCTCAATCTTTACGTGATGAAGCTTCCCTTCTTGAGCATGTTGATGTCGTTAATGTTCTTGGTAATAGGAAAGAGGAAATTTCTATTGAATTATCTGAAACTGCCATGCGCAGATATGGATTAACTTTTGATCAAGTAGCTATCGCTATCAGGAAGTCCTCAATCAATTTTTCTTCTGGCAGCATTAAAGGGGAAAATGGAACCCTCCAACTAAGCACTAGAAACCTAGGAGATAATTTAGAGGATTTTAACGAAATTATAATTCGTCAAACAGCAGATGGAGGAAAAATAAGAATATCGGATGTTGCAACAGTTATTGATGGCTTTGAGGATAAAGACAGAAAAGATTACTACATAGACGTTGAAACAGGAATAAGTGTTCCAGTTCATGGAATAATGGTTATGTCCACAGACAATATGAACGTTGTTAAAACATCAAAAGCTATAAGGGATTGGATACCGGGAGCACAATCAAGATTACCGGAGGGAATTAACTTACTTTTGTGGACAGACATGTCTGACTTATACAAAGGAAGGATGTCTCTAATATTGAAGGCAGCATATGGTGGTCTTATTCTAGTTTTTTTCATTCTTGTGGCTTTTCTAAGACCGCAAGTAGCTATTTGGTGCTCGGTGGGAATCGGAACAGCCTTTACAGGCGCATTAATATTTATGCCAGCTTTTGATATTTCCTTAAACGTAATTTCCCTTTTTGCCTTTTTATTAGTTATTGGAATCATTGTCGATGACGCCGTAATAGTGGGAGAGAATATACATCTAGAGTATGAGAGAGGACGAAGAGGAACGGATGCTGCAATCACAGGTGCCTATCTAGTTGCAAAACCTGTCTTTTTTGCCGTTATCACAACTATGATAGCATTTCTTCCTTGGTTATTTCTTACTGGATGGCAAGTACAATTCGTTAGGAATATCTCACTCATTGTCTTGTTTGCCCTTTCCTTTTCTTTAATCGAAGCGTTTTTTATTTTACCCGCACATCTTTCAAAGCTAAAACCCTACAAGGCAAAGAACCGATTTTCAAAACTACAAAAAAAATTAGCAGACGGCATAATAAATTTTGGAAAAAAAAGATATATGCCTGTCTTAATATCAGCCCTCGAAAGAAGATATATGGCCGCGGCTTGCTTCTTCGCCGTATTTATAATTGTTAACACATTTGCTTCTTCTGGCTTCATAAGCAGAACCCTCCTTCCCAATGTAGAAGATGATGAAATGAGAATCTCTATTGCTTTGCCTTCCGGTTCACCCTTTAGCAGAACCGAGCAAGTAGCCGAGCAGGTGAAACAAGCGGGTTACGAAACGATAGAATTCTACAAAGGCAAAGATAATGCTATAAAAGGTATTATTGTAATCTTAGAAGAAAATACTCTAACCGCATTTATTAATCTTCATGACCCCGCAATAAGGGAAGCCTCAACAAAAGATGTTGCTGCAGTTTATCGAAAGAATATTGGGCAAATTCCGGATGCGGAAAGTTTTTCTATTGGGACACAAATTGGACGTGACAGTTCGGAACCAGATATGTCATTTAACATTACGACAAGCAGTTCCGACCAGCTCTTAGTTGCCGTAGAAGATTTTATGGGAAAACTTAGATCTTATGATGCCATTTATGATGTCACCAGCAGCATTAACAGCGCAATAACTGAAATGCAAATTTCTCTGAAACCTAATGCCGAAAAACTGGGGCTTACTTTGGCAGAAGTCTCTCGTCAGCTTCGACAGGCCTATTACGGCGAAGAAGTCCAAAGACTACCTCGTGATGGAGAAGACGTTCGAGTGATGGTCCATTACCCAAAGAAATTAAGACGATCAATAAACAGTCTAACTAAATTTAGGATACGAACACCGGATGGAAGAGAAGTTCCTTTTATGTCTTTAGCAAGTGTATCGCAATCACCTGGTATTACAAAAGTCGAAAGAGTAGACGGCAGAAAAAGTGCAACAATTAGTGCTTACGCTTTAGAAGATGGAAAATCACAAGTATTAACCGATTTAAATACAAATTACTTGCCTTCTTGGAATGAAAAATATCCTGAAGTTTATTGGGAATTTTCTGGTGAATTAGAAGGACAGGATGATTTTTTTGCCGAGATTGGTTTCTTATCATTAGTAGCAGTTTTGACTATGTTCGCCCTCTTAACGATAGCATTCCGATCTTACTTTTTACCTATCTTGATTTTGTCTGCCCTACCATTTGGTTTCTGTGGAGCTATCATAGGGCATATTGTGTTTGGAAAAGGACTCTCAATGATTTCTTACTGGGGAATAGGTGCAGCATGCGGTGTAGTAATTAATGATAACCTTGTCTTGGTTGATTACATCAACAGGGTCAGAAAAGGTGGTAAGCATGTTCTTGAATCAATAATTGAGGCTGGCGTCGTAAGATTTAGGCCAATAATAATTACATCGATGACTACGTTTATTGGTTTAATGCCAATTATGTTCGAACCCTCAGTACAAGCGAACTTCCTTAAACCTGCGGTCATTTCCCTATCCTTTGGTGTTGTGCTGTGTGCTCCAGTAACATTAATATTAGTCCCTTGCTTAATGCTGATTGGAGAGGATATTAAACAAAATTTAAACAATGCTAAAGAGGCAATAAAGTTAAGGATAAACAAAGAAATAACGCCAATTTAGTTTATTGTATTTTTTTCTTTGAAAAGAGTTTTTGTAGTTAATCTCTACTATTTTTCTATATCTGCCATATTTTCGGCAAACTTACCTTGCATTATAAGTTTATGTTGGTTTATCAAGATTTTTTTCCTAATAAATTGATGGCTATCTGAGTTTCTCACTGGAGCTCAAATTAAAAAATGTTTTAAGACAGAAAAAAGGAGGAAAAATCAATTGAATCCAATAACTCGTACATACAGATACACTATAGACTGGATTAACTCTAAAGGTGAGCTAATGCAAAATATTATTCCCGCAGCAACAATGCAAGATGCAATGAAAAAGCTTCAACTCTTTCAAGGTGAAATCTTCAGTAACAGTGGATCGGGGAAACCTAGGTTTGTTAGTATCGTTGAATCATCAAATGGAAATAGCTAAATAATAGGATGCCTATCATGAAAGATCATGAGTATAGAGAAATAGCTTATGCGGAAACTTACACAAATGAAAAAAAGCTGCACTCAATATTCTCAAAGATGCGCCGAGAAGACCCTGTAGCTTGGATTGAACCTGAAAATTTTAGACCTTTTTGGGCAATAACTAAGCATACTGACATTACTGAAATTGAAAAGCTAAACGATGTCTTTATTAACGATCCACGTACAACTCTAATGAATATTCCGACTGAACAAGCAATTAAGGATTTCACAGGAGGAAGCCATATATTGTTAAGAACACTGGTTCATATGGATAACCCTGATCACAAGATTTATCGTACGCTAACACAAAAATGGTTCTCACCGCCAAACCTAGGAACATTAAAAGAAAAAATAAGGAATATCGCAAAAAATCATGTAAACCAAATGATGGAAATGGGCAATGAATGCGACTTTGTAAAAGATATAGCGATTTTTTATCCTTTGAGAGTAATCATGACAATTCTAGGTGTCCCTGAAGAAGATGAGCAAAAAATGCTGCGCCTCACTCAGGAATTATTTGGGGGAGAAGACGAAGAAATGATGAGACAAAAAGATGATCCGGGCTTTGACTCGAATTCAAATGTTATCTCGGATCTTTTTGAATATTTTACAGCTTTAACAGAAGAGAGAAGAAAGAATCCAACAGATGATGTTGCCAGTATTATAGCTAATGCAAAAATAGATAACCAACCAATAAATCATCTTGAAGCTTTGTCCTATTACGTTCTTATCGCTACCGCTGGTCATGATACAACATCCTCAGCAACTGCTGGGGGTTTACTTGCATTGATAGAAAATAAAGACGAATTTATTAAATTGAAATCCGATCCATCCTTGATGCCTTTAGCTGTTGATGAAATGATAAGGTGGATAACGCCTGTAAAAAATTTCTTCAGAACAGCAAAAGAAGACTACAAATTAAGAGATCAAAATATTAGAAAAAATGATTCAGTTTTACTTTGCTATCCATCCGGAAATAGAGATGAAGAAATTTTTGATGATCCTTTTAATTTTAAAGTGGACCGAAATCCAAATAAGCACCTAGCGTTTGGGTATGGAGCTCATCTATGTTTAGGTAAACATTTAGCAAAAATGGAAATGGAAATTTTTTATGAAGAATTATTTAAGGAATTAAAAGACATTGAGATAAACGGAAAACCTCAATGGGTGAAGGCTAGTTTCGTGTCGGGATTGAAATCTTTACCAATAGCCTATTCATGCTAAATTAAGAGAGGTAGAAAATGACTAAGACTATAAAAGAAATGTTAGAAGAGGCAAATGCAGTTGTTCCTGTTATAAGTCCTGAGGATGCTTTCGACCTCCAAAAACAGGGGGCATTAATAATTGATACGAGAGAAATTGAAGAAGTTAAAAAATCAGGCAAGGTAAAAGGGGCTTATCATATTCCTAGAGGTTTAATTGAATTTCAAAATAAAATTACTAACCCGAACGGAATTGAAGGTTTCTCCCCTGATAACACAATCATTCTTTATTGCGCAGCCGGAGGAAGAGCTGCCCTAGCAGGAAAGGCACTAAACGATCTAGGTTTTAATTCGGTCTTCAATCTTGGAGGTTTTAACGATTGGACTTCGGCGAACCTGCCAATTGACAAGGAAGATTAACTTATAGTTTACAAGCTATTTTATTAGGTTTATAAAAAATTCATAACCTTTAAGGGGGATTTTAGGTATGTCTGAGCAAACTACAAAAGTTGATTTGTCTCCAAAAGAAGAAATTAGGGGATTAGTTGAACGCTCCAGAGCGGCACAAAAGGAAATAGAAAACTATACTCAAGAGCAAGTTGATGAACTGATTCGGGCCATGGTTTGGTCCGTTGCACGACCCGGTGTTGCAGAGGAAATTGCACAATTTACTCTTGATGAAACCCAGCTGGGCAATTACGAAGGCAAATTCCTAAAAATTCAAAGGAAAACTCGAGCAACATTGATGGATATTATCGATGACAAGTCTGTTGGCATACTTGAAGAAGATCCTGAAAGAGCAATTGTCAAAATTGCCAAACCTATGGGGGTTATAGGCGCCCTTGCTCCGTCGACAAATCCCGAAGCTACTCCTGTAATTAAAGCTATTCATGCCATAAAAGGTAGAAATTCGATTATCGTAGCCCCTCATCCAAGAGCAAAACTCACAAACAAGAAAATATGTGATTTGATGAGAAACGCTCTTGAGACCTATGGTGCACCAGCTGATCTGGTGATTGGAATTGAAACACCAACTCTAGAACTTACTAACGAATTGATGAATCAATGTGACAGGGTTCTTGCAACAGGTGGGGGAGCAATGGTAAATGCTGCTTACTCAAGCGGGACCCCTGCTCTTGGAGTAGGTGTAGGAAATGCAGTGATTACAGTAGATGAAACAGCGGATTTAGAGGATGCATCAAATAAAATAAAATTATCTAAAACACTTGATCTTGCTGCTTCCTGCTCTGCTGACAA
>CEVM01075557.1_pt1 | contig 15361 bp, 14 predicted proteins | sample 531481 | NCBI WGS metagenome assembly CEVM01 (sample SAMEA2623649, study PRJEB7988) | marine metagenome | biome: marine biome (ENVO:00000447); feature: mesopelagic zone (ENVO:00000213) & marine oxygen minimum zone (ENVO:01000065); material: "saline water (ENVO:00002010), including plankton...
TTCGGTATTTTGGGAACTTCTTTGCCATTATCATCTTTCCCTTTAGAGTCTATAGATGATATTTGTGTCAACTTTAGATTTAAACTTGCAGCCGCTTCTTCTAGGCTTGCACCACCACCTATTTCATCCTGGACCTTTTCAATTATTTCATATAATTCCTCAACAGCTTTTTCAGAAGCCAATTCTATTCTTAGGGAGTCCTGCACTTGATCCAAAGATTTTTTTTGTTCAGCCTCAATATCAGTGACTCGAAATATATGCCAACCAAAATCTGTTTTGTGGATTCTGCTTGCGGATCCTTTTTTCAGATCAAATACAACTGAGGCAATATCATCTGGCATGTTTTCTTTTTCGTTCCATCCCAGAGAGGTTTCCCCCTTGTTTTGACCAGCAATTTCTTTTGCAACTTTATAAAAATCATTTCCCTGTGAAATCATTTCCAGAGCCTTTTTTGCATTAGACTCTTCATAAAAAATTATCTGTTCAGCAAATCTTCTTTCTGGCGATATAAATGTTTCTTTTTTGTCTTCATAAAGCTCAATGATTTTATCCTGAGATATTTTAATATTTGCAACTAGATCCCTAGCATTAACGCTTATCGTTGATATTTTTCGATATTGAGGCTTCTTAAATTTCTCTTTATTTTTAGAATAATAGGCAAGCAATGTCTTTTCTTTCGGATCTTTTAAATTTTTCATTTTGTCGAATTGCAATCTAAATGTTTCTGCCTCTCTTTGCTCGGATCGAAATAAAGCAAGAGCATTCAGGATATCTTCAGGTGGTCGAAAGTTGACGCTTATGCTATTCAAAAGTTGGTCACGCGCTATATCTTGTCTTGTTCCTTCCACGTATGAATCTTCAGAATATCCGCTCTCATAAGTTAATTCTCTAAATAAAAATTCGCTAAACTCACCGAATTCATCATGAAAGTTTTTATCATTTTTTATCCAGTCACGGACTAATTTATCGTTAACAGTAAGACCTAGATCCATTGCCGCATTGGTGAAAAGTGCCCGGGCGGTAAGACCTCCTATTGTTTCATCTATGAAACCTAATTTGCGTGCCTTTTCCGCATCTAAATCAGCGCCAATGTATTTGCTTATTTCCTTTGTTTGTCTGCCAAATTGCTGAGAAAATTCTTTACCGTTGATTTCTATTTGACCAATCTTAGCTACAACTACGGATCTATCAGATCTTCTAAAGATATCACCAATTCCCCAAACGGCGAAGCTCAAGATTAAGACTCCTGCGAGGATCCTAACTGTCCAACTGTTTACACTATCTCTTAAATAACTTAACACTTACAATCGCTCTTTGATGAATTATTAAATAATTTATAAGTAACTTTAATGGAATTAACCAATGATTAAAATTTATTTTTAAGTAAAATCTACATACAATGCAAATATAAATATAACTTTGTACATTAAAGTTTTGTCATGAAAAAACTAATAGTTGCTAATTGGAAGATGAACATGACGAAGGCTAGCGGAATTAGCCTAGTCAAAAGTCTTTCTGTAAAGATAAATAGAAGCAACAGCTCTTCTCGCAAAGTTGTTGTATGCCCACCATTTACCTTAATATCTGAAATTTCCAAGATCTTAAAATCTTCAAAAATTAGTTTAGGTGGACAAGACTGTTCTACAGATTCGTTTGGAGCTTTTACCGGAGATATAAGCTCCTTAATGCTAAAAGATCTAGGCTGTAAATATGTGATTGTAGGACACTCCGAGAGACGTGAGCATCATAACGAGAGCGAAAAAATCATAAAAAATAAGTTAGATTTAGCGCTTTCACTAGGTCTTAAAGTTATTTTATGCGTTGGAGAAAAAATGCAAGAGAGAAAAAAAGGTAATACTATAAGAATTATAACTAGGCAACTTCAGCTATCTATTTCAAAAAAATGTAATAACAAAAATACAATTATTGCTTACGAGCCGGTTTGGTCTATTGGCAGTGGCGTTACTCCAAAAGATAGTGAAATTTGCGATGTGCATAATTTTATCAAGAATAAAAGCTCGCAATTATCCATAGGTGACAAACCATTGATGGTATTGTATGGTGGATCAGTGAATCCTAGAAATTCAAAAAATATTCTTTCCCTACAAAATGTAGACGGTGCTTTGGTGGGGGGAGCAAGTTTAAAGCTAAAGAGTTTTTTGGACATCATCAAAAGCTAAAAAAATAAAGGAAGATTCTTAAATGACCACTATTCTTTTAGTAATACATCTGGTTTTTGTAATTGCCCTGGTTGTGGTAATTTTGATTCAACGCAGTGAAGGCGGCGCACTTGGTATTGGCGGTGGCGGTAGCGGTATGGGGGGAATGTTTTCAAGTAGAGGAGCAGCTAACTTATTAACAAGATTGACAGCTTTTTTGGCAGCTGGTTTTATGGCGACGAGCCTTATATTAACAGTCCTTACCTCCCGACAGGATAGAGATGGGTCAATTCTTGAAGAGGATCAATTTGATCAACAAAAGGAAGAATTTGAATTGGAGGATGAGGTACAAGAAAACACTAACAATGAAGAAAGTGATAACAAGCCTTCAGTTCCTGTAGAAAAATAAAATTTCTGTTGGGAAATTTGTTAAACTATAGTAACCTATCGGTCCATGACGCGGTTTATTTTTATTACTGGCGGCGTGGTTTCATCTCTCGGGAAAGGCCTTTCATCAGCATCACTTGCTTCTTTGCTCCAATCAAGAGGATTTACTGTTCGTTTAAAAAAGCTTGATCCATATCTTAATGTAGATCCTGGAACAATGAGTCCTACTCAGCATGGAGAAGTCTATGTAACCGATGATGGAGCAGAAACTGATTTAGATTTTGGTCACTATGAACGATTTACTGGAGTAAGTTCAAGACAGTCCGATAACGTGACTACTGGTCAAATTTACTCACAAGTTATTGCAAAAGAAAGAAAAGGCAGCTACTTAGGCGCAACGGTTCAAGTCATACCTCATGTAACCGATGCATTAAAAGAATTCATTACAAATGATCTAAATGGAGAGGATTTTGTTCTTTGTGAAATAGGTGGAACCGTTGGCGACATCGAGAGCCTACCTTTTTTAGAAGCTATTCGCCAACTGAGAAATGATTTGGGCGAAAAGAAAACTCTTTTTATCCACTTAACGTTGTTACCATACATTGCTTCTAGTGGAGAGCTAAAAACCAAGCCTACCCAACACTCTGTTAAAGAACTTCTGTCTGTTGGGATTCAGCCCGATATTTTGCTTTGCCGTTGTGATAGGACAATCCCTCAAGAGGAGAGAAAAAAGATCGCTTTATTTTGTAATATTGATTATCAAGATGTCATATCCGCTTTGGATGTTGACACTATTTACCAAGTTCCACTAACATTTTCCAAACAAAAGTTGGATGATAGGGTTTGTAGTTTCTTTTCACTAAAGAGCAAAAAAAGATCCAATCTTTCAAAATGGAAAAAGATTGTTAAGCGCATAAGAAAACCAAACAAAGAAGTTATTATTGGAGTAGTTGGTAAGTATCTTGATCTTGTTGATTCCTATAAATCTTTGGTTGAAGCGTTAACTCATGGTGGTATAGCTAACAGAGTAGGTGTTAAGATTGAATGGCTTGAATCCGAGGTTTTTGAAAGAAAGAATTCGCAAGGAATTCTCAAAAATACACACGGCATTCTTGTCCCAGGAGGATTTGGAGAAAGAGGAGCGGCGGGCAAGATGCAAGCAGCTAAGTACGCTAGAGAGAAAAAATTTCCTTATTTTGGAATTTGTTTTGGTATGCAAATGGCAGTTCTAGAAGCAGCGAAGAATTTAGCAAATATTAAAGATGCAAGTTCTACAGAATTTGGGAGATGTAAAAATCCTGTTATTGGTTTAATGACTGAATGGTTACAAGACGGAAGTTTGCAGAAAAGAAATATTGATGATGATAAGGGCGGAACAATGAGGTTGGGATCGTATGAATGTTTACTATCTAATGGAAGTTTAGCGCGAAAAATTTACAAGAGTCGAAAAATTTTTGAAAGACACCGTCATCGTTATGAAGTTAATATTAAATATCGCCAGGTTTTAGAAGGATCCGGTTTGTATTTCTCAGGTCTATCGCCTGATGGAATTTTACCGGAGATTGTTGAATACGCTAACCACCCGTGGTTTGTTGGTGTTCAATTTCATCCAGAACTTAAATCCAGACCCTTTAAACCTCATCCTTTATTCATTTCCTTTATAAAGGCAGCAAGCAATCATTCAAAATTTTAACGGTGATAATTGATGGTTAAATTTCATAAAATAAAGGTCGGTAATACTTCGATAAGCAACCATAGTTCTCTTGTTTTAATAGCAGGGCCTTGTGTGGTAGAGAGCAAGAATCATGCTGAAGAGATTGCTCACTTTTTAAAAGAATTAACCGCAAAACTTGGCATGGGTTTTATATATAAAAGTTCGTTTGATAAGGCTAATCGTACAAGCATAAAGGGGTTTCGTGGGTTAGGAATATTCAAGGGTCTTGATATCTTGGATCAGGTGAAAAAAAAGTATAACTGTCCAATTATAACCGACGTGCATGATATTGAGCAATGTACCATTGCTGGTGAAGTGGTTGATATTTTGCAAATACCGGCATTTTTGTGTAGACAAACTGATTTAATTTTAGCTGCTGCTCAGACAGGTCGAGCGGTTAATATAAAAAAAGGACAATTTCTAGCACCTTGGGATATTAAGAATGTTGTCAAAAAAATAGAAGAATCTGGTAATAAGAAAATTCTTTTAACAGAAAGAGGGGCGTCATTTGGTTATGGATCCCTTGTTTCCGATATGAGATCAATTCCTATTTTAGCCAAAACAGGTTATCCAGTTATTTTTGACGCGACACATTCGGTACAACAGCCAGGATCTATGGGCATAAGCAGTGGAGGGCAGAGTTGTTTTGTTCCAACTTTAGCAAGATCTGCAGTTGCAGTTGGCGTTGCTGGGGTTTTTATCGAAACACATGAAAATCCTCAACGAGCGCCATCGGATGGTCCAAACATGGTTCCGTTAAAGAAAATGCAAGCGCTTTTAAAAATATTATTGAAGCTTGATAAACTTGCTAAGTCAGAACCTATAGATCTCTCTTCTATTAATTAATATGATTCGTAATTATACATGAGTGTAATTAAAGATATAAGAGCTAGGGAAATACTAGATAGTCGGGGTATGCCAACTCTAGAAGTTGAGGTTCATCTTCAAAGTGGTGCTTTCGGAAAGGCAGCTATTCCTTCTGGAGCATCTAAAGGGAAATATGAGGCGCAAGAGTTAAGAGATGGTGACAAGAAAAGATTTTTTGGTAACGGTGTTAAGAAGGCAGTCAACAATGTAAACAGTGAAATTTTTGATTGCTTGTCCGGATTTGAGTTTGATAATCAATCTTCTGTTGATCAAAAATTAATTAATCTTGACGGAACTGAGAATAAAAAAAGATTGGGCGCTAATTCTATTTTAGGTGTTAGCTTAGCTGCTGCAAGGGCTTGCGCTGATGAGGCTGAATCTGATTTGTTTCAATACTTAGGCGATACAGCTGTTTCTGCATTAATGAAAACAAAGGTAAACAAATTGCCCGTTCCTATGATGAACATTATCAATGGTGGTCGTCATGCGAATAACCCGATAGAAATTCAAGAGTTTATGATTCTTCCAGTTTCTGCAAAGACAGTAGCTGAGGCGGTTCGTATGGGATCTGAGGTTTTTTCTAGTCTAAAAAACGTCCTAAATGATAAGAATTTAAGTATCGCTGTTGGAGACGAGGGTGGCTTTGCGCCCGCTTTAAAAACAACCGAAGATGCATTAAGTTATATGGCTTTAGCTATAGAGAAGACATCTTATAAACTTGGATCAGATATAGTTTTTGCTTTAGATGCCGCTGCTAATGAATTTTATAGTAATAAAAAATATGTTCTCAAAAGCGAAGGATCAAAGCTTACATCCGATGAGTTGATTAAATTTTATAGTAATCTGATTTCAAGGTTTCCAATATTTTCTATCGAAGATGGTATGGCTGAGGATGACTTTGATGGCTGGATAAATATGACTGAAGAGCTTGGTAATAAAATTCAATTAGTAGGAGATGATGTTTTTGTTACCAATCAAAAATATCTTGAAAATGGAATTCGGAAAAATATTGCAAACGCAATCTTGATCAAAGTTAATCAGGTTGGAACTCTTACTGAAACTTTGAACACAATAAAGGTTGCTAGAGAGTCTGACTATACAACAATTATGTCGCACAGATCGGGCGAAACTGAGGACAGTTTTATTGCTGACCTATCTGTTGCTGCGGAATGTTCGCAGATTAAGGCTGGGTCCCTTTCTCGATCTGAAAGAGTTGCTAAATATAATAGATTGATGAGGATTGAAGAATCTCTAGGGAATTCTTCACAATTTTACGGTAAATTAATCTTGGATAAATTTGCATAAATGTTGTTAAATCCAAAAAAAGCTACCTATTTTGTAAAACTCCTTATTTGGCCTTCCATAGCTTTGGCTGTTTTTGCCTATTTTGTCTATCACTTAGTCAGTGGAGATCGGGGTCTTATATCTTATTTATCTTTAAAAAAAGAAACCGTTAAGAGGGACAAAATTATAGAATCTTTATCCGTCAAGAAAGAAGATTTGGAAAAAAAAGTTGATGGCTTGAGCGATCCGTTAGACACTGATTTACTTGAAGAGCGTGTCAGGAGCATGCTTGGCTTTGGAAGAGATAAAGAAATTACCATTATTTATTCAGAAGAGAAAAAATAATATTTATGCCGAGATACAAAGAACAAAAAATACTACCTTATACCCCCAAGCAACTTTTTGATTTGGTAGCAGATGTTGAAAGCTATCCTAATTTTTTACCTTGGTGCATCCATGTTAAAAAATTATCAAAGGAGAAAAATGGTTTTATTGCCGAAATGAAGGTAGGTAATCGCTTGTTTAGTGAAAGTTTTGTTTCCAAGGATGTGCTATTTTCACCAAGACTAAATATGCCTGGTAAAATTCAGGTATTCTATAAAAGAGGACCTTTTGACTATCTGAATAATCATTGGACGTTTTGCAATTATAGAAAAAATTCTTGTAAACTAGAGTTTTTTATAGATTTTGAAATAAGAAAAGGAATCTTAAGAGATCTATTTTCTGATTTCTTTTTTTCGGTGGCAAAGAAATTAACCTTAGCTTTTGAGAAAAGGGCAGAGGATCTATATTCGAAAGTTTAAAAGTTACTAGATACTTTTCCTGACATTAGTTTAGATATCATCAAGATCGTTTTTTCGAGAGCAGCAAGCCGAATCTTTCTTCTGTCTCCAGAAAACAAAAACTTACCACAAAAATTAATCTTTTTGCTTTTAAGAGCGATATAAGTCAATCCAACCGGCTTATCTCTTCTTCCTCCACTTGGCCCAGCAATTCCTGTGACCGATATTGATAAATCGCATTTATTCTTTGAATAGAGACCTTTAGCCATTAGTATCGCAACTTCCTTACTAACAGCACCAAATTTCCGGATGCTATTAATACTAACATTAAGAATTTTATTTTTAGAAGAATCAGAATAGGTAATATAACCCTGTTGAAAAACTTTTGATGCACCTGGTATTTCTGTTATGCATGCAGCAATTAATCCACCGGTGCATGATTCCGCTGTGGCGATTTTCCATTTTTTTTTAGCGCACCGTCTAACAATTTTTGCGGCAGAAACTAGCAATTTTTTGGAAAACTTCATTTAGAGAAAATCTCCGCCCTATAAAATACTAATAAAGCGAAAAAGATATTAGTTGCTAGGATAGCATATAGGGCAGCTCCAATATCATCAATCATGATGCCAAAGGCGTTCTTAAACCTTTTCTCTAATAAATGTATAGGCCATGTTTTTGCAATATCAAAATATCGAAATAATGCAAATGATACGATCCACATAAGTGGATCACGATCACCAGGAATAGATAAGAGGACAAGCCCTTGCCCAACTACTTCGTCGATTACGATAAACTGAGGATCGTGGCCATTTCTTTTGCTTTTTAAAACACAATGCGAGGAAAACCAACCGAGAAAGAATAGAGCAAGAATAATTAAAGCGAAGTAGATTTTTCCAAAATCGTCAATGATAAACCATGCTACTACTAATGTAATAAGCGAGGTTATTGTGCCCGGTATTTTAGGAAAATAACCTATGCCAAAGCAAGTTGCTATTAATTTTGCGATAGAGTGGATCTCTTTATAAAATGATTTGCTGAACATTTTTTAGGAGACTAGTCTCTCAAGGAAATGGATATAATGCTTTGAGCAGCGATACCTTCTTGTCTTCCAAGAAAACCCAGTTTGTCAGTAGTGGTTCCTTTAATGCTTATTCTATTTTTTTCAATTTTAAGAATTTTTGAGAGTCGTATAGTGATCTTTGTTTTCCATTTATTAATCTTTGGTGATTCGCATATTATTGTTGAGTCTAAATTAATTATTTTTCCATTCTTCTTTTGCAGCGCATCGAGAGCAAAATTTAAAAAAATTAGAGAAGAAGCATTTTTCCATTTTTTTTCTGATGAAGGAAAGTGCTGTCCGATATCACCCATCGCCAGTGCGCCAAGTATGGCATCCGTGATTGAGTGAAGTCCAACATCTGCATCCGAGTGCCCAGATAAAGCCATCCGATGTTTTATTTTGACCCCGTATAATGTGATAAAATTACCAGGAGTAAAGCTATGTATGTCAAAACCTTGACCAATACGTATATCACCTAATTCTAATGAAGGTTTCGTTTTTGCTATTTCTTTTGCTCTCATATAGTCCTCTTTTGTTGTTATTTTGAAATTTTTAGGATCGCCTTTTATTATCTTTACCGGAATCTTGGCTTTTTCAGCCACAGCCGCATCATCTGTAACTCTATATTTTGTTAAATTATTGTGGGCTTTCCTTATCTTGTCGTAGTGAAAACCCTGGGGAGTTTGTGATTGAACAATATTTTTTCGGCTAATAGTTATCAGAGTACTAGATTTTTTTTTAAATAATTTTAGAGTATCTGTTACGGGAATTGCAAGAACTGCACCCGGTTTTTTATCTAACTCTGATATTATTTTAGTTATATATTTTTTTTCGATAAAGGGTCTAGCTGCATCGTGTATCAAGACTTTTTTAGGAAAAATTTTTTTTAAGCTATTTAAACCAAGCCTAACAGAATCCTGTCTAGTCTTTCCGCCTTCTACAGGATTGGTAACTTTCAAATTTTTAATTGATTTTTTATAAAGATTTAAATCTTTGCGGTTAATGACTACAGTTACATAATCAACCTGCGGATGTTCGGTAAAATTTTTTACTGTTTCTCGAAGAATAGTGTTATTATTCAAGGCAAGGTATTGTTTAGCTATGTTGCCCTTAAGACGACTTCCTCGGCCCGCTGCTACAATAAGTGCTGCTACTGACATAGTGAGGATATACTATATTAAGCTGATCATAATGTAACTATGACAAATTTTTTTTTATCAGAATACTTTCTTTTTAGATTTGCTTCCATAGTCTCTTTGCTTCCTGTGATTTTTTACTCGATAAAATTACCAAAGAGCGATATAAAATTTTGGTTACTTCTATTCGTGGCTCTTTTAGGTTTAGTTACACTCACTACATACAAATTATCAAATAATTATTTAGTTAGTTTTAATATATCTCTATTAATAATAACATCGTTAACCACTTTACTCTTTATCATTTCTTCCTTCTATATAAAGGACTGCTGGAGATTAACTTCTCTTTTGATGCCTTATATTTTGCTTTTGACTATAATTGCTGCGTTCACTGAGGACAGCGGAGGCTTTGGGGCTGTATCGCAAAAGCCTGAATTGTGGCTCTTCTTACATATCATGGTGTCTTTGCTTTCCTATGCATTCCTTACCTTGGCTGCTGTTTCTGGTTTGTCTGTTTTTTTTCGAGAAAAATTAATTAAAGTTAAAAAAAGAAATGATTTTTTTAAACATTTGCCGTCAATAGTTGATGGGGAGAGAATCGAAATCCTATTTTTGATAGTTGCGTTTACATGCCTGACTTTAGCTTTGCTTACAGGAATGTCTCTGGAATATTATGAATCTGGAAAAATCTTTGTTTTAAATCATAAAAATCTATTTTCCTATTTTACATTCTTGGTTATAGCTATTCTTTTCGCCTACAGAAAATTGAAAGGAGCACGAGGAAAGAGAGCTGCAAGAATCGTTTTATTATCATATCTATTTCTTACTTTGGCCTATCCAGGTGTAAAGTTTGTTCAATTTGTTTTAATAAGCTGATTGAAGCTAGTCACCAAGCGCTAAACTTAGCTAATATGTTGCCTTTTTTTATGATCGGCACTATAAGTTTAGTGCACAAAATTTGTTCAATCCTTTAAAATGATGAAAAAATGGGCATAAAAATAGGTAATATCAGTATCAATGGGAATGTTTTATTAGCACCTATGTCAGGCGTTACCGATAAGCCATTTAGAAAATTAGTAAGTCATTTTGGAGCTTCTCTAGTTTTTTCTGAAATGATAGCTAGTCAAGCAATGGTCAGAGGAAATAGAAAGACTTTGAGGATGTCAAGTTCCGGAGATGGGGAGCAATTTTCTATACAATTAGCTGGTTGCGAAGAGAAGATTATGTCAGAGGCTGCAAAATTTTGTCAGGATCTGGGTGCTAAAATTATTGATATAAATATGGGCTGTCCTGTGAAAAAAGTTGTTAATGGGGATGCCGGATCCGCATTAATGAAAGACGAAATTAAGGCTTCAAAAATTATAAAATCAGTTGTTGAAGCCATTGAAGTTCCGGTGACATTAAAGATGAGAACAGGCTGGGATGACAATTCGCGCAATGCCCCTAAATTGGCTAAGATAGCTGAAGATTGCGGTGTTAAGATGGTTACTGTTCACGGAAGAACGAGATCTCAATTTTATAAGGGGCGATCTGACTGGAGTTTTATAAAGAAGGTCAAGAATGCGGTCAAAATTCCTGTAATTGCAAATGGTGACATTAATTCGATAAAAGACGCTAGGGAAGTCTTATCGGTTTCTGGTGCCGATGGCATTATGATTGGACGAGCTACTTTTGGAAGGCCTTGGTTTATTAGCCAGGTTCAGGCACACCTAGATGATCAAGAAGAAGACACAGAACCAGAATTAACTTTAGTTCGTGACACAGTGATGAATCATTTTGAAGATCTGCTATCCCATTATGGAAAAAATAATGGAGTTCTTTTGGCAAGGAAGCATATTGGTTGGTATAGCCGTAATTATCCTAATTCCACTATCTTTAGAAGTGAAATTAACTCTATGGATGATTCCCTGCTTATAAAAGAAAAAATATGTAATTTTTTTCAATAGTTTTAATGAGCATAACATTAAAAAAGTCAAAAAAAATATCAGAAGAACGCCTACCAAGTTCTGCAGAAAAATTTATTAGCCCAAATGTAGTATTAGAATCTTTTCCAGACATTATCTTAATAATTGATAAAGAAAATAAAGTTTTATTTGTTAATAGCGCTGCGGAAGACTTTCTATACCTAAGTCGCGGAAAGATTCTGGGGAAGCGTTTGGATAAGTTCTTTTTTAAGGATAGCCCGCTATTCGATCTGTTAAAGAAAGTAAAATCTCATTCTGACGTTATTAGAGATGAAGAATTTTATCTAGCTTCCATAAGATCAAAAAAGAATTTATTTAGTGCCCAAATTTCAGGAGTAACTAATTATCCCGGTGTTCGGGTTATTAGGTTACAAGAGAAAACAATTACCAAAGAAATTAGCCAACGGTTTCAATCTATCCATGCAGGCCAATCCCTATCTGTTATGAGTAAAGTTTTTGCTCATGAAATCAAGAATCCCTTATCAGGGATTAGGGGCGCAGCGCAGCTTTTGGAGGATAAAATTCTCGGTGAGGATCTCGATTTGACCAAAATGATACGTGACGAGGTAGATCGTATTTGCAGGCTTGTTGATAAAATTGATGTATTTAATGGAGATTATTTTTTCTTAAAAAGCGAGCTTAATATCCATAAAATTCTTGAACACGTCAAAACTATTTCTTTGAATGGTTTTGCCAAGAGAATAATTTTTGAGAAAAATTATGATCCTTCACTACCTGCTATAGCGGGTCATGAAGATCAGCTAATTCAGGCTTTTTTAAATTTAATTAAAAATTCATCAGAGGCATTGGGAAATCAAGAGGGTAGAATTCTTTTAAAGACGTTATATAGCCATCCATCAAGAACTGTTTCTAAGGGATCTGCTTATGATGATTTACCTATAGTCGTTGAAATTCATGACAATGGAGGAGGCATTCCCAAAGCAATTTTAAATTCTATGTTTGATCCATTCATAACTACAAAAAAAACTGGATCTGGATTAGGACTTTCTGTGGCTTCTAAAATAATAAACGATCATGGTGGAACGATAGAATTTACAAGCGAACCGGGAGAAACCATTTGTTCTGTTAGATTCCCTATAAACAGTAAAGGAAAATTGGATAAATAAAGATGAAGAAGATTTTAATAGCAGAAGATGATCGGTCTTTGCGTAAAGTAATTAGTGAAGCTTTAGTTAGGCAAGGCTATGAAATTCAATCGACCGGAAATACCAGAACTCTATGGAAATGGATATCATCTGGGGAAGGGGATTTGGTAATTACTGATGTTGTTATGCCAGACGAAAATGGTATTGAGTTAATTCCAAAAATTCAAAATCTAAGACCTAAAATGAAAGTGGTTGTTATGAGTGCACACAATACTCTTTTAAATGCGATTAAAGCGAATCAAAAAGGAGCATTTGATTATTTGCCAAAACCTTTTGATCTTGATCAATTATTTGAAATAGTTAAAAGGGCGTTATCAGAAAAAACTGTACAATTAACAGAAAAAACCCAGGTTATTTCAGACAAGATTCCTTTAATCGGTCAATCTCCAGCAATGCAGGATGTTTACAGAACTCTGGCACGCTTAATTACCACCGATTTTACAGTTTTGATTATTGGTGAATCCGGGACTGGAAAGGAATTGTTTGCTAGAGCAATACATCACCTGGGATCAAGAGCTAATTCTCCATTTATAGCTGTAAATGTAGCGGCAATTCCAAAAGAACTAATAGAAAGTGAATTGTTTGGACATGAGAGAGGAGCTTTCACAGGGGCTTTTACAAAAAATAAAGGGCGTTTTGAGCAGGCAAATGGAGGCACATTATTTTTGGATGAGATAGGTGATATGCCCATGAGCGCTCAAACTAGATTATTAAGAGTTTTACAAGATGGTGAATTTACTACTGTTGGAGGAAGCGATGTTATTAAATCTAATGTCAGAATAGTTGCAGCAACGCACCAAGATTTATTTGATCTAGTACATAAAGGGAAATTTAGGGAAGACCTGTACTATCGTTTAAATGTTTTGCCAATAAATTTACCACCATTAAGAAGCAGATTGTCAGATATTCCTGAATTGGTAAATCATTTTTTTTCAATCCATTGTTCAAGAAAAAACAAACAAAAATCTTTAGATTCTGAGGGCTTTGAGAGGCTAAAAAAGCACTCTTGGCCTGGAAATGTTAGAGAGCTTGAGAATTTTATAATTAGATTGGAGACTCTTTACTCCGAATCAGTAATCCCCGTTTCGATAGTTGAAAAAGAATTATCAAATCTTCCTACTTTGAATAAAGGTAAAGTTAAAACAAGGATATATGATGACACTTTAGGTGATGCGGCGGAAAGACATATAAAAGGTTTTTTTTCTATGCATAAAGGGGCTCTTCCAGCATCAGGTCTTTATGAAAGAATTATGCGAGAAATTGAAAAACCTTTAATTACCGCAACCTTACAAGCTACACATGGAAATCAAATCAAAGCGGCGCACCTTTTAGGTATTAATAGGAATACCTTAAGAAAAAAAATTAGACAGCTTGGAATTACCGTGGTTAGAAACTTAAAATAATATATTTTAATTAATTAGATTAATTATATAAACTAAATTATTGATAATGAACATAAAAACTATATCACATAATAAATCTAGCTCACTTTTTAATGTTGTTTCTAAAGCTTGGCTTAACATTACTGGGTGGGCAGAAAATATTGCTTTATTAAGAAAGATAGCTTTTTTTCTTTCTATAGCATCAGTTTTATTCGCAGGAGCTACGTATTTTGTCTTAACGGATGCGGAGTTTTTAAGATCTTACCCAAAAATAACCCAAGGAATTTTGATTGCAGACTTGACGTTGTTTTTAGCGTTGGGAATCTTGGTTTTTAGGAAATTAGTTGATATTTGGATTTCAAGAAAGCATGAATTTTCCGGATCTAGGATACATGTTCGCCTTGTTTCAATTCTTGCATTGTTGACCGCTACACCCGCTATCTTAGTTGCTATTTTTTCTATCCTGATTTTTAATATGGGAATCCAGGGTTGGTTTAGCGAGCAAATTAGGGGCACACTAGAAGAGTCACAGATAGTTGCTCAATCATATCTAAAAGAGCATCAAAATAATGCCAGATCTCAAATTATTGCCTTGGCTAGAGATTTGAGAAGCGAGGGCAATACAATTTATCAAAATCCAAGGTATATGAATAACATTATCACTGCCCATGCCGCCCTAAGAGCGCTATCAGAAATTATTATTTTTGAAAGAAGTGGGAAGCTACTTGCTAAAGCTGGAGAAAGTTTTCTTATAGACTTTGAGGGAGCTCCACCAAATTGGGCTTTTAACGCGGCGGGAGATGGTGAAATCGCTATATGGACAACAGATCAGGGAGATCGTGTCAGGGCCTTAATAGAATTAGATCGAGATAAAAATGTTTTTCTCTATGTCGGACGTATGGTTGACAAGGAAGTGTTAAAACACATGAGTAGACATCAAAATATCTACAATTTTTATAAAAGATTAGAGGAAAATAAATCGATTTTACAGATTACTTTCGCATTGGTATATATTTTGGTTTCACTTTTGCTTCTTCTAGCCGCTGTATGGATTGGCATGATGTTTGCTTCCCGATTAACAGAACCAATTAGTGCTATAATTAATGTATCTGAAAAAGTTAGAGGAGGGGATCTTTCTGTAAGACTAGAAAAACTTTCTGATAAAAAAGACGATGAGTTGGGAAGATTGGGCGTTACTTTTAATAAAATGATTTCTAGACTTTCCCGTCAAAGGACTAGTTTGGTTAATAGCTATGAACAATTAGATATTAGAAGGCGTTTTACGGAAACAGTGTTGGGCGGGGTTTCTTCAGGTGTGATTAGCTTGAATAGTAAACTTGAGATTAATTTAATCAACCCTTTCGCTTTGGATTTGCTGGGTATAGAGTTGAAGAAAAGTATAGGAAAAAAAATATCCAACATTCTCCCGGATCTGAAAGCACTTTTCGATGATCTTTCTA
>CEVM01126120.1_pt1 | contig 15297 bp, 12 predicted proteins | sample 531481 | NCBI WGS metagenome assembly CEVM01 (sample SAMEA2623649, study PRJEB7988) | marine metagenome | biome: marine biome (ENVO:00000447); feature: mesopelagic zone (ENVO:00000213) & marine oxygen minimum zone (ENVO:01000065); material: "saline water (ENVO:00002010), including plankton...
ATTTTCTGAATTGGTACCCCAAGCACCGTATCCTTCGGTGTAGGCGGGTTCTTCAATGATAATGTTTCCGTCTTCGTCAAGGGATTCATTACTAGAGTAAGCTTCTATATTGGTGAAGACAGCGCCTTCCTCAGGAACTTCTTCAAAGGTCTTATCTTTCGATTGAAAGTATTGTCTGTAATAACTTGATTTAGAATCTTCTTCAGCAGCGGCCATATTTTGAGATTCTGAAGCATAAATGCCGTCAGATTCGTAAGCCGACTGGCTTGAAGAACAAGAGGCAGCTAGCAAAGCGAAAATTCCTGCTACGAAGAGAGGAGTTTGCTTTTTTAACTGATGGTATAAGGTACGCATATCTGCTGTTTTAAATTGTTGGACATTATAAAAATAACTAGTTTTGCCGAGAATAATGGCTAAATAAAAACTAAAATTTTCATCTATAAAGGCACAATATCTGTGCCAAATAACCGGCTATGGCAAAGAATTTAACTTCACGGGCACAAGATTACTCGAAATGGTATAATGAATTAGTGATTCAAGCAGATCTCGCCGAAAATTCTGGAGTGCGGGGTTGTATGGTTATTAAACCATATGGATTTGCGATTTGGGAACGAATGCAGGCAGAGTTGGATCGAATGTTCAAAGAAACCGGTCACCAGAATGCGTATTTTCCGTTATTCATTCCGAAAAGCTATTTCAGTAAAGAAGCGAGCCACGTGGATGGATTTGCCAAAGAATGTGCTGTGGTGACCCACTATCGTCTAAAAAATGATGAAGACGGAAATGGAATCGTTGTAGACCCTGATGCCAAATTAGAAGAAGAATTGATTGTTCGGCCTACTTCAGAAACGATTATATGGGATACCTATCGGAAATGGGTACAATCGTATCGCGATCTACCAATTTTGGTGAATCAATGGGCAAATGTGGTGCGTTGGGAAATGCGTACACGTTTGTTTTTGCGTACTGCTGAATTCTTATGGCAGGAGGGTCATACCGCGCATGCTACGAAGTCTGAAGCAATTGCTGAAGCGGAGCAAATGATGAATGTGTATGCCGATTTCGTCGAAAACTTTATGGCCGTGCCGGTGGTAAAAGGATTAAAGTCGGAAAGCGAACGTTTCGCAGGAGCTTTGGAAACCTATTGCATTGAAGCTTTGATGCAAGACGGAAAAGCATTGCAAGCAGGTACGTCTCATTTTCTAGGTCAGAATTTTGCCAAAGCCTTTGATGTGAAATTTGCAGATAAAGACGGAAAACTTGAGCATGTTTGGGCCACGTCTTGGGGAGTGTCTACGCGTTTGATGGGAGCACTCATTATGACCCACAGTGATGATAATGGATTGGTGTTACCTCCAAATTTGGCGCCAGATCAAGTAGTGATCGTTCCTATCTATAGAAATGAAGAACAATTTGAAGCTGTGAGCCAAGTTGCTAATACGTTGGTGAAATCTCTTCGATCTAAGAATATTCGCGTAAAGTTTGACGATCGAGACACCCACAAACCCGGTTGGAAATTCAATGAATACGAACTTAAAGGCGTGCCATTGCGAATTGCCATTGGTCCTAAAGATGTTGAAAAAGGAACGGTAGAATTGGCGCGTCGTGATACGTTAGAGAAATCCTTCGTGGCGCAAGAAGAAGTTGCTTCGAAGGTGGAAGCGCTTTTGGGTGAAATTCAATCGAACTTATTTACAAAAGCCTTTGATTTCCGCGAGGCGAACACAACCAGTGTCGATTCGTATGAGGAATTCAAAAAAGTGTTGGAAGAAAAAGGCGGGTTTATTTTAGCGCATTGGGACGGCACCCCTGAAACCGAAGAGCGCATCAAAAATGAAACAAAAGCCACCATTCGCTGTTTGCCGCTCACAGAAAACGAAGCTGCTGGAAGCTGCATGGTTACTGGAAAGCCGTCCAAGCAACGCGTGCTTTTTGCGAAGGCCTACTAATTTTTTTGAAAAAAATAATAAAGGGTTTGCAGCATAAAAAAATAGTTGTATTTTTGCATCCGCAAATTAAAACAATGGGCCCATTCGTCTAGTGGTTAGGACGCAAGGTTTTCATCCTTGAAACAGGAGTTCGATTCTCCTATGGGCTACCAAATTAAGAGAAAGTATTATGGCGAATCACAAGTCAGCGTTAAAAAGAATTCGAAACAGCAAAACCAAGCGTCTTAGCAATCGGTATCAGCACAAAACCACTCGTAATGCAGTGAAGAAGCTGAAAGAAACTACGCAAAAGAAAGAAGCAGAGAAGTTATTGCCGGAAGTGATGTCTATGGTTGATAAATTAGCCAAGAAAAATATCATTCACGATAACAAGGCTGCGAACTTAAAATCGCAATTGGCGAAACACGTAGCAGCACTATAACATACAATTTCTCTTATCGAAACAAAGCCTTCAGATATTCTGAAGGCTTTTTTTATATATTATCGGTGTGTATATTATGGGACAAGAGAACTGAAATCCCCATCATTTCTGGCGATATCGCGCACAATGGAGGAGGAGATAAAGCTGTATTCCGGACTCGAAATGATAAAAACACTCTCTACTCCATTTACTTTTTGATTGGCTTGCGCAATGGTTTGTTCGTACGTAAAATCAGCCGGATTTCGGAGTCCGCGTAACAAAAACTGCGCCTTCATTTTCTTGCAAAACGCAGCAGTCAGCCCTTCATAAACCGCCACCTTTATCTTTGAATTTCCGGAAAACGCTTTTTCTATTTGTGCTTTTCGTTCTTCCAAGGACCACATATACTTCTTAGCCGCATTGGTCCCAATAGCGATGATGATCTCATCAAAAAGCGGCATGGCGCGTTCCACAATATCTACGTGGCCCAGCGTAATGGGATCAAAAGAACCTGGAAATACTGCGCGTTTCATATATAAAGAATTCTAAGTATCGTAAAAATACTATTTTTCTTCGGAAGCACTTTCTACCAAATAACCGAAAAAATCGGTCAAGGTCATGCCCGCGGCACGCACTTGTTTAGGGATAATACTTTCTTTCGACAAACCGGGTGTAGTATTGGTTTCAATAAAATGTGGAATATCATCTTGTAAGATATACTCACTTCGGGTCACACCATTCATGTTGAGCACCTGATAAATCCTAATCGCTTCTTTACGAACCGCTTCAGCGATTTCTTCGGAAATCCGTGCGGGAGTAATTTCGTCTGACTTCCCCTCATACTTGGCTTCATAGTCAAAAAATTCATTTTCAGAAACGATCTCCGTGATGGGTAGTACTACGATCTCACCATTCTTACGATAGGTGCCCACGGAAACTTCTACACCTTGCAATGCCGATTCGATCAATACCTCTTTATCTTCCAAAAACGCTTTTTCCAATGCCGGAAGAAGATCTTCCATTTCTTTGACCTTGCTAATTCCAAAACTGGATCCGGCTCGATTGGGTTTCACAAAGCAGGGTAATCCTACCCGTTTGATAATTTCTTCCACCGGAACTTCAGACCCTTGATTGAGATAATAGGAGTTGGCGACGTGAATTCCGAAGTTCTTGAGTACCGAAAGACAATCTCGTTTGTTAAAGCTCAAGGCCGCTTGATAATAGTTGGCACTGGTCTGCGGAATGCCCAGCATATGCCAATAGGCCGCTAAAATTCCATCTTCGCCCGGAGTACCGTGGATGGTGTTGAAAATAACGTCGGGAATAATTTTAAGACCGTTCACTTCAAAACTAAAATCTGCTTTGTCTACCGGAACTCTTTCGCCGCTATCAGGGCTATAAAACCAACCGGAAGATAGGATATGAACCGGATAGATGTCATATACTGCTCCATCTAAAAACTCACAAACAATGCTTCCGCTTTTTAGAGAAATATCACGCTCACTGGAATAGCCACCCATGGCTACGGCAACCCGCTTTTTATTCATACCAAAATCAACTTGAATTCGTTTATAAAAATATCACTAATAGGAAGAAAGATACTAACTTTAGGTTTACTATTTTTGTTCCGAAACAAGAAACCTATGTCTTTTTTAAAGTTTGTACTTAGCAAAGCATTTTTAAAACAATTGTTGTTTGCTATCTTGGCATTGATCGTACTAAGTTTTTTAATAATGTGGTGGCTCAAAGGGACCACAAATCACGGTCAGCGTATTGAAGTGCCTAACTTAGCGACCCTGTCGCTGGACAAGGTTGAGGACGCTTTGGATGAAGCCGATTTACGGTACGAGATATTGGATTCTGCCAATTACAATCCAGACTATCCTAAGTATTCTGTCATCGAACAAATTCCGAAAGCGGGAAAATTTGTAAAAGAGAATCGTAAGATTTACTTGACGCTCAATCCTTCCGGCTACCGAAAGATCAAAGTTCCTAATGTGCTAGGAAAAACCCTGCGTCAAGCCGAACCCACCTTATTAGCAATGGGCTTTCAGATAGGGGAGATCTCAAAACGTCCTCATATTAGTGATCAGGTTTTAGAAATGCGATATGCCGGCGACCGACTGGAACCGGATTATGAGCTGCAAAAGACTTCAGTGATTGATCTTATTGTTGGCGATGGTTCGCTGAATCGGATTCAGAGTGATGCTGATACTGACGAAGAAACTCCAGAAACCGAATCGGATGACAGTGAATTCTAACAACGATCCCGATCTCGAGACCAACGACAACGACGACCTTTACGAACATTTTAGATTTGTAGCTGATAAAGGGCAACAACCGCTTCGGGTGGACAAATACTTGATGAATCGTATTGAGAATGCATCTCGCAACCGAATTCAGAAGGCAGCCAAAGACGGAAACATTCACGTTAACGATTCCGCAGTAAAACAAAACTATAAAGTAAAACCGGGAGATGTAGTGCAAGTGCTCTTTGAGCATCCCCCTTATGAGTTTTTACTGGTTCCTGAAAATATCCCTATTGATATCGTTTACGAAGATGAAGAAGTACTGGTGGTCAACAAAGAAGCCGGAATGGTGGTGCATCCCGGACATGGAAATTACAGTGGGACGTTGATCAATGCGCTGACCTATCATTTCGAAAACCTCCCTAACAATAGTAGCAATCGTCCCGGGCTGGTGCATCGTATCGATAAAGATACCAGCGGACTCTTAGTGGTGGCAAAAACGGAACATGCCATGACACACCTCTCTAAACAGTTCTTTCATAAGACCACCGAACGAAAATATATTGCCTTGGTCTGGGGTCAGCCTGAGGCGCTCGAGGGAACTATTGAAGGAAATATTGGTCGCCACCCCAAGAATAGGTTGCAAAATACTGTTTTTGAAGAAGACGAGGCAGAAAAAGGAAAGCCCGCCATAACGCATTATAAAGTGCTTGAACCGTTGGGGTATGTCACCTTGGTCTCCTGTCAATTAGAAACCGGAAGAACACACCAGATCCGAGTGCATATGAAACATATTGGGCACACTCTTTTTAACGACGAACGGTACGGGGGTGATCGTATCTTAAAAGGAACCCACTTCAGTAAGTACAAACAATTTGTAGAGAATTGTTTTAAAGTGTTACCGCGACAAGCGCTTCATGCACATACGTTAGGATTTGAACATCCTACAACGGGAAAAACACTTCGTTTTGAAGCACCGATCCCTGAAGATATGGAGGCGTGTTTGGAAAAGTGGCGGAATTATAGCAAACATCAAAAATCTTAAAAAAAAGCCGAACGAATGTTCGGCTTTTTAATTGATCTGGGGAGGCGTATTAGCGTTTGATCCATTTTAAGGTCTGTGATTGACTTCCATTGGAAACCGTCACAAAGTAGATTCCAGAACTAAGTTGTGAAAGATTTCGCTCAAAGGGTTGGTTGCTTTCCAGGCTTATTTCTTCGGAAAAAATTAAGCGCCCTTCAATATCTGCCATTTGAAATTTCACATTGCTCAACGGTATGTCTGCATACAACTGCAACATTCCTTCTGAAGGATTGGGTGAAATGGAGAGTTTCGGACTCCATGTAATTTCGTTTACATCAAAAAGTTCCTCACCTACCAACCCGTAACGTCTGTTATTGCCTTTATAGCCATTGCTCAAGATAGCATCGGCGCTGTGCGGAACATTTAAATTGTACACATTGACGAAAGTAGAATCAACTCCTGCGCCAAAGGTTTGGGTGTAGCTGTTAAACGTAATATCCATCATTCCATCGTCATCTACATCACCAACAACGGCGCCATTTAAGAATGTAAACCCTCGTGAACGCAATGGGAATCCGGGTACTTCACCACTTCCGTCCAAGGAGTAGGCGTGGAGGTATCCGTTTCCGTCCATATCGGTAAGAACACTGGAGAAAATGACCTCCATCACTCCATCATTGGTAATATCAGCAATGGTCAAAACCCCTTCATTACCACCATATTTTGAAATAGGAAAATTACTTAGGTCCATTCCTTCAGGAGAAAAACCATATATGGTAGGCAATGGAGAACCATCTCCGCTTGTATTTCTATCTGCCATGAACAATTCGTAGGTACCATCTTCTTCAACATCGACCACCGTGGGAGCAGAATACGTCCAACCAGCAGTTGCAATTGGCCAACCCGGATAGTAGGTAGCGTCGTGATTCAAAACATAGAATCCTGGCGCATCTCCGTGATTGGTTCCAACGATTTCCAGAGTATTATCATCATCGAGATCTACTAAAATTGGTGATTGGTAAGAGTATTTTACATCGGGATCTACTAAGGGAAAGCCTGTAAGGATAGTACCATTTGCATCATAGGCGTACATTCCGGTAGAAGAAGTAGCGATCACAACATCATTCCCGCCATCGTTATCGATATCGCCGATAGAAGGCGTAAAGGCGGGAGTGGCGTCAAATAACACAGGCCAGTTGGCATTGATTTCGTCTCCGTCAATAGTTAAGGCATGAACATAACCTTCTGTACTTCCGGCACGTTCGCATGTAATAATGTCCAACATACCATCCAAGTCTAGATCGGCAATGGCCGGAGCATTGATCATCCAGTTATCGTTGAAATTTTTTGGCCAACCGGGCAAGTCATTTGCCGTTGCGCCTTCCACCACATATACGCGACCAACCGTAGTAGGGTAGCCGGTATTGACGACCACCTCTAAGGTTCCATCTCCGTCCAGATCAGCGACACTTGGAGGAAGAAGAACCGGTCCTAGAACGTCTTTCTCCCATAGAATATCTCCATTTCCTTCTAGGGCATATAATTTAGTATCGATACCATAAAGAATTTCATCCACCCCATCGTTATCCACATCAGCCAGCGTGGCTCCTCTAGAATTTTTTATTACAGGATTTGCAGGACGGCCAAAGCTAAATAATTCTGTAGCGCCACCTCCTTCTCTAACCACGATCGGATCGGGAAGGGGTACGGTGGTAACTTCAATTTGACCTAGTTCGTTGAGGTGTGCCTTTTTTCCCATTTGTTGTGAGAACATAGTACACGTAGCGGTAAGTACCAAAAGTACCAATAGTAAAAAGTTTTTCATTTGAGTTGTATTGATTAGAGTCATAAAACTATCTAGAAGTGCGGGGGGTAAATGTTAAGGTTTTCCCAATTAACTAGAATTCCTGCCATCGTCAAACACTATTTCATTGAAAAACAACCAACTAATTTTCTCACTAACATCTCCAACGGCTTTTGTCTCTCCGCCTGGAACTAAAGCATCCTTTTTTACAAAAAATTCAAAGTTTTAAGACAAAAGACCGTTTTTGATGATACCTATAAACAAATCCAACCTACCGATTTGTTATGCAACACGAATAGGGATCGCATATAGTCGTTGCATGTTTTTATTTCCGTAGTGGTATGTATTCTTTTTCATACTGAACTGAAAAACCATTTTTTAACACCTGTTGGCTAATAACGAGTCCGTTTTCATCAAATTGAATTTCTGATATTTGTGCTGTGTTATTACTGCCTAGCTGTATCCTTTTTGGGACGCTGTTGGAGAGGTATTTATTCGGAAAGAAATAGTGTTGAAACATCCCTAAATCGGTGCCTAGAATAGGAAATACTTCAGGACGTACGGCTTTAATTTCGTTATCTAGCACGGTAATGATTGTTTGGTTTTCCACGGTAGGCCCCGTACGTGTGATCGTCAGTAAGTTTCCGTTGCTATCATGGTGGAAATCAAAAACCGTTGGAACTTCTGAATCAATAGGATTGGCATACTTGATCGTAAATTGTTTGATAAGGTCGCCGTCAAACGTATAGGTGATATAGTGATGGCTTAGGCAAGCAAGGCTTCCGTCCAGTCGCTTTGTTTCTCTTCGGAAGCTCACATGGTTTGAGGTTACCGAATCAACAATAAAGGTGTCGGGATACCGTCCCTCAAAGCCACAAAAGTCGTCGTTGAATGGTCTAAATTGTTCAATCTTCCGAAGCCCTGAAAAATAACCATCACTGTCGGAAAGGTAAGTAAAGTGAAGTAGAGGCTGCTCACCTTGGTTAATGCGCTGCAACCGTTTTTTATGATCGTACTCAAAATTTAGCGTAACACCATAACTTACATTCTCCCAGCTAGAAATGACATATGGAGTAGACAGATTGGTCGTTTTTTGCAGGGTTTTATCGAATAAATGTCCCTCGTTCGTAGAACATGCTACAATACAAAGTACGAGTATTAGCATAGCGATGATTACTTGTTTCATAATACGTTAATTTGGTGGTTTTGTTGAAGAAGTGTTCACCACAACGCATAGGAAACCTGGGAGGCTCCCGGAATGGGTTTTTCCTCTTCATAGCAATTTATAATGAAACAATTCAGTTTGGAAAATTCCTACTGCCGAGTTACTTCAAGAAAAAATTGATGGTGTTTCTTATTTTTTAAAGCCTTGCATTACAGAATGTTGACAGAGATTTAGTGAGTGTATTATTTTTCTTGATACTGATATGAAATTTCAGAATTACCTGAAGGCACTGGTTGCGTGGTTCTTTGTATTTTTATCAAAAATATAGGTTATGAAAATTGTTATTTCTCCAGCAAAATCACTCGATTATGAATCGAAGCTACCCACAGCCAGAGGAACACAACCTCAATTTTTAGACGATGCTGAGACACTCAATAAAAAATTAGAGCGCAAAACCAAGAAGGAATTAAAATCGCTCATGAGCATCAGCGAGAAATTAGCCGATTTAAATTATCAACGGTATAAAGGTTTTACCACGCCCTTTGATAAAAAGAATGCGCGTCCGGCGATTTACGCCTTTTCAGGTGATGTATACCAAGGGTTAGATGCTTACACCCTGCCTGTGGAGAAGCTAGACCGATTACAGGATTCTTTACGAATTCTTTCAGGCTTATACGGAGTGTTACGACCGCTGGACCTGATGCAACCATACCGACTAGAAATGGGGACTGATCTGCACATTCAACGGAAAAAGAACTTATATGAGTTTTGGGGGACGCGGCTTACCGTTGCATTGAATGACGAGTTGGAAGATGATGAAGTTTTTCTGAATTTGGCGAGTAACGAGTACTTCAAAGTACTACAACCAGAGCGTTTGAAAGTACCGGTAATTTCTCCTGTTTTTAAAGATTTCAAGAATGGGAAACTCAAGATCATTTCTTTCTTTGCGAAAAAGGCAAGGGGGAGCATGGTGCGCTATATAGTAGATCAAGACATCACCACTCAAAATGAATTACTAGGGTTCGACTATGACGGTTATGGGTACAGTGAAAAGTATACCGAAAATGAACTCGAACCCGTATTTGTTCGATAGTGTTCTGTCACCAACACCCATACCCACCTTTTTTATTTTCGAATACAGAAAAAGTCATCGTAGGAACACTACCGCCTCCACGATTTAGTACAGGCGACCTAAAACCAGATGATGTCAATTTTTGTTACGGAAGCAGGGATGGGCAACTATGGCCAATTTTAGATCGAATCTTTGATTTAAAGCTTTCTTTTGAAGATACCGAAGAAGCCGTCGCACATCGAAAAGAATTTCTAAGAGCACACAAACTTGGTATTTGTGACATCGTAGAAACAGCCTATCGGGAGAAGATTGACGCTTCCGATCTGGGGATGCAAAAAGTGGTGTTAAGAGACTTAGTAGAGATCTTAGAGCGGTATCCATCGGTTCACACCCTTTTGTTTACGGGTGGGAATAGTAAAAACGGTCCCGAGTATTTCTTCCGAAGGCATTTGAAACAATACAATGTCAAGCTCGCTTTAATCGATTCAGAAGTACCGAGAATTCATGAATTCCGACTCCCAAAAAGTGATCGGCTCATTAGAACAGTTTCTCTTACGGCGCCTTCGGGGGCTGCCAATAGAGCTGTGGGGAGCATGAGCGCTTACAAACGCCTAAAAAAAGAACACCCTAAAATCAATACAGTTGATTTTAGGGTGTTACAATACAGAAATCACTTCCTGTAGCATTATTTTTCTTTTTCAACGCTTTTTGTCATTTTGTGTTTTAAGTTCATACGTTTTTTACGGGGGCGGAGTTTTCCGTATGATCCATTGTGGATTTTTCCACGTTTTGTCTTTTTATCTCCTTTTCCCATCTATTTCTTGTTCTGTTGCTTCTTTATCGTTTTTTCATCGATATCGAATTTATTGGTCTTCTGATTTGTATTTCCCGTGGGATTCGTCGGATTTTTCTGTTCCTTCTTCCGTTCAAACTTCTTTGCCATAATACTTAATTTTGATTGACAACAAGATACAGAAGAACAACGTTAAATTGTATTAAAGCAACCCTAAAGTACCGTTAACTATGGCTTCGGAGTGAAGGTGAACACTTCAAGAGGCGCGTTATTGCTCACTACTATATAATGTTCTCTTCCATTGATGGTAATACGCTCCATATCTTTCGCATCGCGATCAATGAATGGATCGTATTCGTTGCTATATTCAAAATTACCGGCTCCATTACCTAATAATACATAGCCGTAGTTACTGTCATATCGGATGGTCTCTACTTCGGCATCATAGATTGCACCTACGCCCATAATATCCATATTCCCATCGTTGTTGAAATCTCCCGGAAGAAGTGCTAGAGTAGGTCCTGTTTGTACTTGATTGGGTAGTTTTTTGGTTTTGAAGGTCCCATTGCCTTGATTCTCTACATAAATGGTCTCAAACATGTGCGCCATCAATTGAAAGGCATCCTTTAGCTTATCTTCACCATAAATGTCCTTCATCTCCAAACTGGCAAATTCTTTATAGGTCTCAATTTTTTCTAACAAGTAAGGGTTTTGTTCGCTGCTACATTCTTTTCCGCGAACCGGCACCATGCGTCCTTCGTTGATCTTACTTAACGCTACATCGAAGCTACCATTATTGTCAAAATCCTTTCCGTAGATATAGATTGGTTTTTCCTTTTTGGGTTGAAATTTGTTGTTCTTTCCAATATTTCCTAAGACGTAGTCTTCGTCACCGTCACCGTCAAAATCAGCTGCGGTTACACTAAACCACCAGCCTTCTGTCTTTTCTAATCCCTTGATATTTTGAGCAGGAGCAAAGCTTCCGTTATTGTTAGTATAGAGGGTAGGAGCCATCCATTCGCCCACGGTAAGAATATCGAGATCCCCATCGTTGTCGTAATCTGTAAAGATGGCTTCAGAAACCATTCCGGCCTCCGATAGGGCATTATTTTGAGGTGTCGCATCGGTAAAGTTACCATTGTCATTTCGCAATAGATACGAACGTGGCGATAGTGGATATTTAGCAGGAACCACATTTCCGCCTACAAACAGATCAAGGTCCCCGTCACCGTCATAATCTCCGGCTGAAATACTTTTCCCGGATACGAGCATTTTTGGAAGTCGTTGTGTGGCCGTTGAAAAATTTCCTTTTCCATCATTAAGATACAATCGATCTTGCAATAGAGAGCTGTCTTCTTTTAATTCGTATCCGGCACTAACCACATATAGATCGTTGTCGCCATCACCATCAGCATCAAAGAACAGTGCATTCGCATCTTCAAATCCGGCCTCTTTTTGCCACAGCGCAGTATTGGTTTTACGGAATGTTCCATTCGCTTGTTGTGTGTACAAGGCTGCAGGAGCACCGGCTGCATTTCCTACGAAGAAATCTTCTAAGCCATCTCCATTCACGTCGGCCTTTGCAACCCCGGTGCCTTTTGTGGATTGTTTCTGCGGAATTAAAAGCTGTAAGCTAAAATCATTAAAATCGTTTTCTTGATGTTGATAATCCACTCCCAGTTGCGCTACATCTTGCGATTGTTTGAGTCCTTTGTACTTTCGAAGCGCTAGGTTATTATTTTCCGCGGAAGCGTAATCAACGGTGATCCGTTGGTTTCCGGAAACATTGGTTAAAGTAGATACTTTTCCATCAGGCCATTCTATGAGTACTTCTTCCATTTCCGGTGAATCTCCTAACCCGAAATGCAAGATTTGAGGAACAGAAGATTGAAAACCGCGTGTGATGTAAAGTTTCTGATATTGTGTTTGCGCTGATTGTTTCACATAAACGGACGCACCAATTCCTAAGCGATTATTTTCAGGGCCTTTAAAATCGAATTGAACATAATGTTGGTTAGAATTGTTTTTGTACAAGCCAATATTATCGTTGACATTATTAACGATGAGATCTAGGTCGCCGTCGTTGTCAAAATCAGCATACGCTGCTCCGTTGGAGAAGTTGGGATCGTTGAGTCCCCATTCGTCGATCACTTTAGAGAAGGTGAGGTCTCCGTTATTTTTATAGATGTAATTGTCAAGTTTCTGTGAAGGCATTAAATCAAGAACAGCCTCCAAGGTCATCGATTCACCGCGCGCATTTCGAGCTTTAAGTTCATTCCTAAAATCCTGATTGTTATAATCTTTATAAACACCATTGCTAATGAAGATGTCTTTGAGTCCGTCGTTATCAAAATCTGCTAATAAAGGTGCCCAACTCCAGTCGGTCTTTACGACTCCGCTCAATTGACCGGTTTCTTGGTATTTTCCATTTCCTTTATTGTAATGAAGCATATTGGCCATATACGCATGATGGTAACCTACCTGTACCATGCTCATAAAATTCTCGGTACTCATGGACGCCATATTTTCCTTGCTTCGGGCGTAATTTTCAGCGAGCATATCTACGGTGATGAGGTCGGGATGTAAGTTGTTGTCTAGATCGGCATAATCACTTCCCATACTATTAAAGGAGATGTGATTCATTCTATTATTAATTTCGTTCTTGAACGTTCCGTCTTGCTGGTTGATGTACATTTGGTCTGGTTCCAGATAGTCATTAGAGACATAAATATCATCCCAGCCATCATTATTAAAATCGCCAACTGCTGCTGCAAGTCCCCAAGCCTTGTTGTAGAGCCCGGCTTCTGCGGTCACTTTCGTAAATCGAGTACCGTCATTGCGATAAAGTTGGTCACTGGTAACTTCCTCTATTTGCCGTTGAATTTCACCACTAATTCTTGAATTATTTTTGAAATCGTAGCGATAATTCAATACGTACAGGTCTAGGTCGCCATCTTTGTCATAGTCTAAAGGATATACTTGGGTGGTATATCCGGGATCATCAATACCCCATTGTTTCGCTTCTTCTTTGAACGTCCCATCTTGTTGATTGACAAATAGTTTGTTACGGCGTCCGTCATCGCTATCCAAAGACCCTGCTTTGCTTACGTAGATGTCTAACCAACCGTCGTTGTTGACGTCTAGCATGGTCACACCTGTTTTGAACCCTTGATAATCTTCTGTTTTAGAGGCGGACGTAATATCTTCGAACTCAAAATTTCCTTTGTTCTTATACAATTTGTTCGGTCCAAAATTGGCGGTCAGGTAAATGTCTTGAAGTCCGTCGTTATCAATATCGCCCACCGCAACGCCGGCTCCGGTATAAAGGTAGGGGTAGTTCAGGAAGTTGAATTCCAGGTCTTCACGGATCATATTTTTGAAGGAAATATTTGATTGATCCGTGCCAATTTTCGTGAAGCGTTTGGAGGCGCCATCGGTGAGCGCTCCATCGCGTGATTGGGTCTTGGTTTCAGAGGAACAAGAAGCCAAGAGAAGGCCTAAAATACAGGGTAGAAGAAATCGAAACATAAGGTGCGTACATTAGTTGAAACACAAATATAAAAAACTTTAGATACCGTTAGTCGTGAAGTGTAAATATCTATGGCAAAGTCAAGTGTCTGCCAGATTTGAACTAAAAAAATTGTGCTATCGGTTTTTTTTGGTATTTTCGTCGCTTATTAACTATTCTATTTTAAATATTCAATTATGAAGAAAATTACTTTTCTGTTATTGTGTTTTGTTCTTTCCTTTGGGGTGCATGCACAACAACTTAATGGGACTTCATCAAATAATGATGTGGGTCCTACCCCAGTTAAGTCTGATCTTTCCCAGTTGGAAGGCCTTGCGAACAGAACGTCTCGGATGGCCAACAATGTGCTGTTTTTAGAAGGGTCTCCAGACCCTACTTGGGAAGCAGATGTGGTGAACAAACTTACTGCTGCTGGTATTCCTACCGTAGACCTTTTTGACATAGATGCAGCTACTCCAACCTTAGCAATGTTACAAATGTATGATGTTGTTATACTTTCTACCGATGGGGCTGCACTTGACCCTGTAGGATTAGGAAATGTGGTTGGTCAGTATGTGGATGCTGGTGGACATGTTGTGAATATGATGTTTGCAGTTAATTCAAATGTAGGAAACTTTAGCATTGACTATGGATTATTGCCAGATGCCAATTTCGCTAGTGGTTCGCAATCTCTTGGAACCATTTATGACGCAGGACATCCTGTTATGCAGGGGGTTACCACTTTTAGTAACTTTGTTTCAGGCTCGGGTTACTTGGCGACTGGAACGGTGCGTCCAGGTGCCACTTTGTTGGCTGACTATGGCGATGGTACCCCATTGGCAATCATTGCTGAAAATTACGGAGCCTCCGGAACGGCTCGAATGGTTTATCTAAACTTTTATACACCGTCATCAGATACCGGAAGAGCTGATTTCTGGGATGCTAGCACCGATGGTGTTGCCCTTATGGTAAATAGCCTAAACTGGGCTGCAGGTGCTGTTGGAATGCCTCCAATCATCTCTTGTCCTGCCGACATCATGGCCGACACCGATCCTGGTGTTTGTAATGCAGTAGTAAACTTTGCAGATGCAGTTGCCATCGATCCTGATGGAGGAACGGTAACCGTTACACAGACCATGGGCCCAACTAGTGGTTCTATGTTCCCAACGGGAGATACTATTGTAGAATTTACAGCAACCGATGATGAAGGTGATACGGCTACGTGCCAGTTTACGGTAACAGTAACCGATAACGAAGCGCCTGTGGCGGTTTGTATGGACATTACCTTAGAAGTAGATCCTGTAACCGGAATGGTAAGCATCGTTCCTGCGGA
>CEVM01261753.1_pt1 | contig 15284 bp, 14 predicted proteins | sample 531481 | NCBI WGS metagenome assembly CEVM01 (sample SAMEA2623649, study PRJEB7988) | marine metagenome | biome: marine biome (ENVO:00000447); feature: mesopelagic zone (ENVO:00000213) & marine oxygen minimum zone (ENVO:01000065); material: "saline water (ENVO:00002010), including plankton...
TTGTTTGACTTTATAAAACTGTTCGGTTACGCCTAATTCATTTAAAGCGGTTCCGACGAAGTCGTAATCGCCTACCGAAATTCCACCGGAGATCAATAACACATCACTTTGTTCAAGGGCGTCGTGAATTGCGTCTATGGTAGCTTCGAGCGTGTCTTTGGCATGCGCTACCGAAACAGGACGGATGTCTAATTGTAGCAGGGCGTTGGTCAACAACTGACTATTACTTTCATATACTTGTCCGTTTTGCAGCGGATTTCCAGGTGGAATGAGTTCATTGCCGGTAACCAATACGGCAACTTTCGGCTTTTTATACACTGAGACCTTCGTAATTCCTAAACTATGTAGAAATGCAATCGTTGAAGGGTTTATGCGATGGCCGATCTCCAAGCAGCGATCTCCTTTTTGGATTTGTTGGCCTATGGGCCGAATATGTAGTAGGGGTTTTGGAGCTTCGGAAATGCTAATAAATTTTGTCGCTACGGAAACTTTTTCCTGCATGATCACGGCTTCGGCAGTGTTGGGCACTTGAGCACCTGTAAAGATGCGGACCGCTTGTCCGGGTTCAAGTTCGTAGGAAGCGGCATCGCCGGTTTGAATTTCACCAATGAGCTTAAATTCAGTTCGATCGATTCCGCAGACTGCGTAGCCATCCATAGACGATTGAGGAAAGGGAGGGAGCGATAGCGGCGCTTCGATGGTGGTGGCCAAGGTACGTTGCGACGCTTCCGCTACAGAAATAACTTCCGTTTCAGAGAATGGTTGTACGGTATCTTTAATCTTTTGAAGAGCTTCGGTCACAGAAATCATAAGCAGTGGTATACGTCTCGAAGATAGCGAAATGTCTTCGGAAAAATAATTTCCGCAGCGCATACTTTTTTGAAGTTTCAATAGATTTATTTACTACTTTTCCTTCCGCTAAGCGCTTGCATAACAACGGGCGCGCCTTACTATGATACACCCTCATACCGAATTACAATTCATTAATAAAGAGATCGGCTACGGCGTAGTCGCTACCCAACGCATCCCTGCAGGAACGATCACATGGGTACTAGATGCACTGGATCGAGAGTTCACTCCCTTAGAGATCCAAGAGTTGGATCCGCTCTACCAACAGATCTTAGATATTTATACCTTCCGAAACAATCAAGGCAACCATGTGTTATGCTGGGATAACGGCCGCTACGTGAACCATAGTTTTAACGCCAACTGTCTTACGACGGCCTACGATTTTGAGATCGCCATTCGCGATATAGAAGTAGGCGAGCAGCTGACCGACGATTATGGCTATTTGAATATTTCGGAACCCTTCCGCGCCAGCGATGAAGGCACCAAACGCAAAACCGTCTATCCTGATGATCTTGTAAAGTATTATAAGGTGTGGGACCAAAAGATCGCCAAAGTGTTTCCGAAGCTTACGCAATTAGAACAACCCTTGTCGCATTTGATTCCGAGGAATACGTGGGAGACCGTAACCAGCGTAATTGCCGGAAAAGAAAACATTCAATCCATACTGAACAATTATTACGACCCTTCAAAATAGGGTTATAAAATAGGAATGGGTAGGGTGTGTTGTGTTCAAACCTTGGGAGGTTTTTTCTCGTATATGGAGTAGAAAAGGTTGCGATTGCTTCGGAAATAGTCGAAATTTACCGCAACGATACTTAAAATCAACCTATGAAAAAGACGCTCTTCGGATTATTTGCTGTACTGCTGTTGTGCAGTCATGATATGTTCCTAAAATTGGATGATTATTTCTTGAATCCACAGTCGGATGCCACCATTCAACTCTTCAACGGAACTTTTGATAAAAGCGAGAACGTCATTGATCGCAATCGAATGCTGGACGTTAGTTTGGTAGGAAACGGAAGCCGAACCGCGGTAGACTCCACACAATGGACCGAGCGTGACAGCATTACTTTTTTAAATTTTACCACCGGAAATCCCGGCACCTGGGTGGCCGGAGTGTCTACCAAGCCTCGCGATATCGCCTTAGATGCTGAAGCCTTTAACAGCTATTTGGAGCATGATGGTGTGTTAGATATGTTGGCCTACCGAAAAGAGAACAATTTGATGGAGCAGGACGCGGTAGAAAAATATTCGAAACACGTAAAGACCTTGTTTCAGGTGGGTGATACGGTGTCTACCGATTGGAAAACCGTCTTGGGATATCCCATAGAGTTTGTCCCCATGGGCAACCCATATGCCGTGCATCCCGGACATTCGTTGTCGGTGCAATTATTGTTTGACGGAAAACCATTGGCCGATCAATCGGTGTATTTAGGGATTGACACCGCGGGTACTTCACAAACCACCACGCACAGTCATGATGGCGGCAAACCCCATACCCATGGCAATGATACGCCCGATCATACGCATACCACTCCCAATGAACTACGCACCAATGCCGATGGGATGATCAATTTTGAGCTTCCCTCCAAAGGGGTGTACCACTTACGGACCATCTATATGACCGAATCTGAAGAAGAAGGACTTACCCACGAATCGAATTGGGCGACCTTAACCTTTGCAGTGGGGGATGGCATTGCCAATCATTCGCACGAGAATGATGCTACCCATTCGCATGAAGACGAAACGCACACCCACGAGGATGGGTTTCCTTCCTATATTTTCTGGATCGCCAGTATTTTGGTACTCGGAATCCTCTTCTTTGTGTTTACCCGTAAAAAATAAGCATGACGCAAAAGGCGCCGAAACTCCTACTGTTCTTCTTATTTCTATTGCCGCTAACCGCTTGGGCGCATGGCGTGAGTTCGGGCGATCAGGAGATCTTAAATAATGGCGGACTCCTAGCGTACATCTGGGTAGGGACCAAGCATATGGTGACCGGCTATGATCATTTGTTGTTTTTAGCCGGAGTGATCTTTTTTCTGAAAGGATTTCGGGATATCCTCAAATTTATCACCGTGTTTACCATTGGGCACTGCATTACCTTGGTAGGCGCGACCTATCTAGAAATACAGGTCAACGAACACATTATCGATGCCATTATTGCACTGAGTGTTTTGTATAAAGGCTTTGAAAACCTGAATGGTTTCCCGAAGCTACTCCATACCAAAGCGCCTAATTTGTTGTTGATGGTGTTTGTATTCGGACTCATACATGGGTTGGGACTATCCACCAGGCTACAATCCTTTGATATGGGCGCCGAGCAGTTTCTCCTAAAAATCCTCAGTTTTAATGTAGGGGTAGAGTTGGGGCAGATCGCCGCTTTAATTCCTATTATTTTTGTGATCACGCGCTGGCGTGGCAAAAAACACTACGATGCTTTTTACAAAGCCGCCAACTGGTATTTAATTCTTGCCGGGGTGGGATTGTTTGTATATCAAGTATATCACTACTTTCAGAACGCGTAAGTTTCGCAATACGCGAGTTTGCCGAAGTTTTTAGACCGCTTATCGAAAAATAAGTAGGTGAAAGCGTTAGTGGTGGTTATTTCTCCTATCTTGTAGGAAATCTCCCCGAAAGTTTGATGAAAATAAGCAGGTTCTGTTATCTGGTGAATTGGCTCGATAAATAGGATTTTGCCTTAGATATTAAATGTTGTAGTGCATTAAAAAACAGAACATATGATATTAAAAGAAGTCACAATAAAAAAATTTAGAAATATCATTGATTCAACAAAAGTTGACATTGAAAGTGATATTACCTGCTTAGTAGGGAAAAATGAATCAGGAAAGTCTTCTTTCCTAAATGCACTATACAGGCTAAATCCAATTCGAACAAATGCAGAGTTTAAGATTGAAGACCAGTACCCTGCGTGGTTGGAGAAAAAGGATAGGATGAAGGGAGTAAATCTAGAAGATGAGCGACCTGTCAGTACACTATTTGAACTCGAAGAAAATGAAATTGAGCTTATAAACGAAACATTTGGAGAAGGTGTTCTTAAATCAAACACTCTAACGTTAAACAAGTCATATAAAGGTACACTCTATCATTGGCTCAATTTAGATGAAAGTCAGTACTTGAAAAATCTTATTCAAGGACTGTCTTTTAGTAAAGAAACCAGAGCAGAAATAACCAAATGTTCTAAAGTATCAGAATTAAGAAGTTTTCTTGAGAATTACGAGTCAGACGAAGAAACTACGGAAAAAGAAACAGAGTCAATTGATTCATTGAAGGAAAGGTTTGAAGAACAAATTGGAAATTCAGCAACGCTAATTTCCGCTTGTTATAGTCTAATTCAGAAGAGTATTCCAAAATTTATCTATTTCGATAAATATAGCACCCTACCTTATACAGTAAAAATTAAAGAAGTCTTAGAGGCAGATGACTCAACACTTGACGACAATATGTTAACAGCTAAATCATTGCTTAGAATGGCAGCAGCTGATGATGATTACCTGTTAAATCCTGATTATGAAAGAAGAAAAAGAGAATTAGAAAATGTTGCCAACGCACTAACTCAGGATGTTTTAGAATATTGGAGTCAAAATACTTCACTTCGCGTTAATCCCGATATAGATAAAACAACCGTTAACAAACAAAATGGCCAAACTACAGTCATTGATGAATTAAAAATTAGAATATGGGACGATAAACACTTTTTATCCCTGCCATTTGATGAACACTCAACAGGGTTTCAGTGGTTTTTCTCTTTCCTAGCAGCATTTAGCGAATATGAATATAAAGATGAACCCGTCATAATTTTACTAGACGAGCCAGGTCTTGGCTTGCACGGAAAAGCACAAGCGGATTTTCTCAGGTTTATTGAAGAAAGATTAGCACCAAAAAGACAAGTAATTTACTCAACTCATTCACCTTTTATGGTTCAACCAAACAAATTGGAAAGAGCAAGAATAGTTGAAGAGAAAAGTAGAGACGAAGGTTCAAAAGTCACAGCAGACGTAATGACTTCTGACCCAGACACTTTATTCCCACTTCAAGGAGCACTAGGATACGACCTTGCACAGCATATGTTCATATCAAAGAACAATTTAATTCTTGAAGGAACTTCTGATTACACATATATTTCTGCAATATCAGACTTCTTAGTAACAAAAGGTCGAATTGGCCTTAAAGATGAATGGACACTTATTCCTGTTGGTGGTGCAGACTTAATTCCAACCTTCGTTGCTTTGTTAGGAATACATTTAGATTTGACTGTAGTTGTGGACGCAAGAAAAGAAGGAAATCAAAAACTTGCCAACCTATCGAAAAATGGGTACTTAAAATCAAAGAAGATTATCACTTTGAACGAGATAGTCGCTTCAAAACTTGCTGATATAGAAGACCTGTTTTCTGAAAGTGACTATCTGAAATTATACAATGACACATTTAGCAAAACACACAAACCTGAAGACCTTAAAGGTAGTGACCAGATTGTAAACAAATTAGCAAGACTTGAAGGCATACCTCGTTTTAATCACGGAAGACCTGCTGATGTATTTCTTAGAAACAGAGATAAATACTTGGATGAATTATCTGATGAAACCTTAGGTAACTTCGAAAAGCTGTTTGATAAAATCAATGAAACTTTCGAAGAAAAATAACGCACTACAACAATGTATAAAAATAATAGCGGTTTAATCGCTTAATCGAAACAAAGTAAATTTAAAAAAGGTCTGTGTTTAACCGAAAAGTTAGTGCATAGAAATCCGCTACTATTCTTATACTAGACCGTTGTAGGTAATGCCGAAAAACTATATTGATATGGATTTTGTATTAGAGAATAAAAAGAATAGGCACTTAATTATTTTAGTTCATGGTTTAAATGGTTCGGAAAGTACTTGGAAAGGTGAAGACCAAAGATTTGTAGAAAATCTAACCAAAGAAAACTATGTAAAAGATAATTTTGATTTGGCTCTTTATGTTTATGGTACGAAAATTATAGAAATCTCTTGGTTTGCAAGAATAATAAGATTATTAAGAGGTTTAATAAACAATAAAGCAAAGGAGGACGCTAAAAGATTTAATGTTGGAATTGAAAAAGTTTCCATGCCTCTCGTTGGACAATTAAATGGATATCATGAAAAGTATGAAACGATTTCATTTATATCACATAGTATGGGTGGTCTTGTGACAAAATCTGCTTTGACTTGGTTGGATAGTGAAATTTTAGAGAAAGTTTATTTTTTTATGTCTCTTTCAGTACCGCACATTGGTGCTCATCTTGCGACTTTAGGTGCCAAAATTCCAGTGATAGGTAAAAACCCACAAATTATGGAATTAAAGTCGATGGGAAAATTTACAACTTTATTAAATCAAAGATATGGGAGTATTAAAATTCAACCTAAAATCGTTTATCAATGGGGAATACAAGACGATGTAGTTCCACAACCATCTGCCTATCCTGCCCATATCCCAAACAACTTGACAATTGCAACACAGGATGACCATTTTTCCGTCGTCTTGATAAAAAACAAAAGAATAAATGTAGTCTATAAACGAATAATGGAAGAACTAAATATTGTTACTCTTCCATTTTTAGAAATTGAAGCTGATATTCCCGAAGGGATTAGTTTTAAAGTATTCATTGAAAGTATATTACGATCTAAAAGATTCAATGGAATAAGAATAGATTTTGAGGGTTTTACTAATAAAGAGCTAAATATTGAACTTCGTGAATCTAAAATTAAATCCAAAAGTTTAGTGGATTTTTTAATTGAAATTGGAGAGTTATCAATAAACAAAATGCCAAAATATATAGTTGAAAGAGAAAAGAGAACATACAATTTCACAATAAAATCAATTAAAAATGAGTAAAGAATGTAATTGCATAAAACCCAAAGGAGGAGGCACGACCTGTCCATCTCAACATATTGCGCTTTGTATTAGAGGAAAAGACAGACAATGTTATGGTGAATGTATTCCAATTCCTCAAAAATTTAGATCTTTTTCTGAAAGTTTCACATTTTGGGCAAAAAATATTGTTAAAGAAAAAGTAAACGAGCACATATCAAAAAACTCAAATATTTATTTTGATACAAAAGACTTTAAAGAAATATCACATAATCTTGAAAGAGAAGAAGTATTTGACTCTTTACCAAAAGGAATATCAAAATTTAAAAATGAGTTTGATGATGAAATTAGTGTACAATATTCTTTTTCGTTTGCCGACAATATTGAACCAACTGGAGGTGAAAGAAATTTGCAGTACTAAAACTTCACTACCTACAACAATGGCCATAAGTAATTGCTGGTTCTAACCCAACTCTAAAACTTCTAAAGACCATCAATTCCCCCAAAACCCCTACCTTTACCCATTCACCTACAGCAGGTTACAAAAGCGTATGAAATCGATATTTAACAGCATTTGGAGCGTTTTGGGCGTATTGGTGTCGGCTTCCTCTTTGTTTAGTCTGGCACAACGCGGTTTTGAGAGACCGTTAGCGGTCAGCTTAGCCGATCTCTTGCAATACTATCGGGCGTTGGTGTTTCCAATATTTGAGGTTTTGTATACGCCTATTTATTGGGTGTTTCCCTCCTTCGAGATTCCTCATTGGGTGACCGATGCGCAAGTCATCTCCATTGCTGCCACCAGCGTGTATATCAAAGCCAAAAGCGCCTTACGAGTAGAAGGGGAGCAGGTGCATTTTAAGACGATATGGAGTAAACTACAGACGACACTTGTGGTTGGTCTAACGCTGTTGGGATTACTTTTTGTTCCTATCATTCTCATTGCCATGATCATGCTGCCTGTTTATTATGTAGGCGCAGTACGACAGTATGCCCACCTAAAATGGCATCATTTTACACGGGTGCTACGACATATCTGCGGAGGCGCCTTTTGGGAGTATAACATCATGGGCGTGTATGGCTATCTCACCCTTGTTACGGTGATTTGCTTTTACCTGCTCAATGGGATATTGATCTAAAACCCTTCGGCACCACTAAAAATTATAATGGGTTGTTTCTGTAAAGGACAGTAGCTATTCCCAAATTTTCCTACCTTCATCCCAAACAAACGAACCATGATCTCCTTCTTTCGCAGGATCCGAAAAGGCCTTGTCGCCCAAAACAAATTAAGCAAGTATCTGTTATACGCCGTGGGGGAGATCGTCCTGGTGGTGATCGGGATCTTGATCGCTTTAGCCATTAACAACCGTCAGGAACGGCGCGCGTTAGCCGAAAAGGAGCAAACCTATTTAGCGGGATTGCAAGAGGAGTTTACCACCAGCCAACGGAAACTGAAAGAGCTCATCACGGTCAATCATCAAAATTTTCAAGGCGCCAAACAGCTGTTAGGGTTTGTGTCGCATACTGATAGCCTTCCTACCGAACGTGAAGTATCTGAGTTGTTGTATGCCACCCTGGCCTTAGACATTGCGTTTAACCCGAACAACTCCTTATTGCATGAGATCATCAATTCGGGTAGTTTAAAAGATATTTCGAATCCGCGATTGCGCATTCAGCTGACCAACTGGATTGCTACCATCGAAGACGTAACCAAGCAAGAAGATGACCTACGGATGCAACGAGAACAATTGTTGGACCTCTTCCGAAGTGATGCCTATAGCCTTCGCACTGTGATCGATCAGACAGGGATTACCGAGCAATTGGGCATGACCCCTTTAACCGCCCATCAAAGTAATATGGCGGTATTTGAATCCGTTGCGTTTGAGAACAGTCTCCTCATGTTCCTACTCACCACCCAAGCGATGGAAACGGCTCATTACGAGCCGTTATTAGTAGCATTAGAGGAGATTTTAGCAACCATTTCAGAAGAAATAGAAACCGAGTAAGTTTTGACAACAACCCTCTATTGATTTAAATCAATCTCTTTCCTCCCAAACCTCACTACATAGTCATCTTCCCGATGAGGCAGGGTACGGGTCGAAGTATAGTATCCTTCTTCCAAGGTAGAGAAATCATATTCAAAGTCATGGACCAGACCATCATTGCCGATAACGGTCTTTAGGCCGTACATCGATATAAATTTATCAGGAAATAATATAGGTGCTTCAACAGCATAAAACGTGCTGATCATGTGCGGAACCGGTTCCGGATCCCAGTCGGCAACGTCAAGCCAAGTATCAACATAATCATCGTTATTTGTATTATCTATTTGTAATAATCGACCCTGCGCATCATGAACAAAAACATGTGCATAGTCATTGCCTGTAGAGGTCATTAAATGAATTTCTTTAAAAAGTGATCCTTCAAAAAGGAGTTCCCATCGCGTTTCAAAGGAAATGAGTTCATCTGCGCCATTGTACACATTGTGAGTCGCAATAAACTGTGCGTCAGTATACAGTTCCACATCATATTTTGCATATGAAATTAAATCTCCATTGTCGTATTCAAACGTGTGTAGAAGTAGAATGCCGTCTAATTGTCCTTCAGCAGTATATTCAAATTGATATTCTTGGTCATGCGTAGTAACCATCATTAAGCGGCCGTTTGCATCGTAAGAATAGTTACGGGAGACAATCCCCCCGGTTACGCTTTCTATAAAAAATGCCCTTACGTCTTGAGCGGTTTCATCATTCATTTCGTCATTTGCTTCGGAAGTGGTATCAGCTACCACGGTTTCATCATTGGAGCAGGCAAGTAAGCCAAAAAGTAAGAAGATGCAAATGGTGTAGTGTAGTGTTTTCATAGCATTTTATTTTTTATTGTTTTCTAATAGTCTGTATGACATCGAAGGGTTGCGTGAATGCAGTACTTTTTTAAGTATTCTTTACATATTTCTTCGGAATAGTCCCCCGAAATTTAAATAACCCTCCCTTTTGTGTAACTTACCTTACTAATAATCTACACACAGTCACGAGCTATTACGAAACCTATGCAACATCGATCTCAAGGCGAGTTTTATGGAACGCACCATCAAAAAAAGGTGTTTGGAAACATTGTGAGCACCGATACGGTGTACACCCATCCGAAAGTCGATTGGCACTATCATGAGAATCCGTATTTCACGTATTTGTTGCAAGGAAAGCTATTCGAGGCCAATAAAAAGGAAGCCTATCACTTGGAAGCGGGCGACTTATTATTTCATCATTGGCAGGACGCGCATTACAACATCAAACCGCCAGATCTCACCCGGGGATTTCATATTGAAATAAATACAGCCTGGTTTCAGGAACAAGATATTGCCTTGCACGAAATGGAAGGAAGCGTGCAACTCCGTAATCCACACATAAAACATCTTATGAATTTATTGTTTGTAGAATCCAGTGTGGCCGATTCGTATTCCAACTTTGGCGTTGAAGCGGGTTTGGTGGAGCTCTTCGGAACGCTTACGTTGAAGCATTCGACGACAACTGAAACCCCTGAATGGGTGCTGACGCTGCAACAAAAATTGCATGAGGAACCGGAAACCATTTCCTTAGAGGGTTTGAGTGCTGAAGTAGGGGTGCATCCGGTGCATCTGTCTCGAGTGTTTCGGAAATATTTTGGGATTGGGTTGAGTCAGTATGCACGGTTACTTCGACTCAACACTGCCTTTCAACTCATGCTACGCAACGAGTACACCTTAACGGACATCGCCCACGCCAGCGGTTTTTACGATCAGAGTCACTTTATCGCGAACTTCAAACGGATGTATCACCGAACCCCAAAACAGCTACTGCAAGAACTGAATAGATGTTAAGATTATACAATTTTTTAAAGGGAAGAGGTTGCATCTTTGTCCTTCATCAATCTACCTCATAATGAAGTTTCAGCATCTCCTTATTCTTTTTTCATTCGTAAGTATAAAATTCGGAATGGCCCAGAACATGACCGATTACAATGGCGCTTGGGTAGGAACCCTCTCCAACCCAAAGAGTTTTCAGATCGAGGTTTCCATTCATAAGTTCGGAACGGAAAGGGCGACGCTTCAGTTGTCTACCAAAACACAACGAACAAGCTTTCCGATAGGGAACAACAGCGATCCCGAGTTTACCATTCCTATTTCTGAAACCCAATCCTTTCAAGGAACACGTTCCGAAGATAAATCCAGCATTAGCGGTTTTATGAAATCCGGATTGCTGTTATATCACATAACGCTGAAAAAAACGGCCAATAATAGCTATTCGGGTGTTTGGAATCTTTTGATGGTCGAGGAACTGCGTTCGGACAAGTTATATCTCAGCATTGAAAATGGCGACCAAGAAACCTATCAAGCCTACCCTTTTTTTGGTGACGATCGCTTTACAGGTACTTGGGCGTATGATTTTCAGAAACAACAGGACACCCTCAGCTTTTCAGATTTTAAAACCGGCTTGCAATTTAGAGGTGTTTTGCAGGAGACTAAAATCATTTTAGAACTGTTTATTGCCGATCATTCAATGGCAACTGCTGTGTTATCGCGTACGGATACCGAATGGAAGAGAGACGGACTTACTTCGGAAAAGCGAGCTTCTAAACTCAGCTTTCCCGAATTGGAAGCGCTTATATTAAAAGACTCCTTTCCCAATACCCACGCTATTCTTGTGCAACGAAATGGTGCATTAGTGTATGAACAGTACTTTGACGGGTATCACGAAAACCTTCCACACGATATGCGTTCGGCTTCCAAAAGTATTTCTTCCACCTTGATGGGCATCGCAAAAGAAGCGAGGCTGTATGAGTCTGTAGATCAATCTATTTTTGAATTTCTTCCGAAGGAATATCAATCGTATAAGAATTCAGAAAATGCGGGTATCGATCTAAAAAGTCTGTTGACCATGAGTTCGGGCCTGGATGCTGTTGATTTCGGAGAGAATGCCAATCGGGCGTCATCTGCGACAGAAGATAATTATCAGCAGTCAGCCGACTGGACCGCGTCGGTGCTTCAAGCCGAAATGCTGCACCCACCCAATACCCATGCGAACTATGGTTCTGCCAATCCCTATTTGCTTGGCGTGGCGCTAGATTCAATGGTACCACATTCGGTGGCCTTGTATATGGACAAAATGCTGTTTCAACCTCTAGGCATCACCAACTATATCATTCAAACCGATTTGAAAGGTAGGCCTTATTTTGGAGGCGGAATGTATCTTACTCCGCCAGACATGCTGAAATATGGCACGCTTTACCTTAATAAAGGAATTTGGAAGGGGAAACGCATTGTTTCCGAAGCATGGATTGAAAAAAGTCTTACACCGTATCGCGCCTTGGAAAATACCACAAAACAGAATTTATACGGTTATTTGTGGTGGCATGATGCATATCAGGTAGGAAACCAAACCATTAAAACCCTGGAAGCGCGTGGAGCAGGAGGGCAGTACATTGTGGTGATTCCCGAATTGGATGCCGTAGTGGTGATAACTTCCGGAAATTTTAGAAATGGACGCGGACAACAACCAGAGAAAATCCTAGAGAACTTCCTACTTCCAAAATTAATAGATTAAGCACATTTTATGGTGTTCAGGCAACCTTTCCCAAGCTAGCTGCGTCTTTATTAGAAAGAATCCTTTCTAATCAATCAACTATGACCACCAAGACTATTGACGTCCGTATTAAATTAGCCGCGCTTTGGGCTTCCGTAACTTTTTGCTATCTCTACGGAGATTATTTTGAACTGTACACACCCGAAAAAGTAGATAGCCTGATCACCGGAGCGAATATTTTGGATAGTCCGATGAAGCTTTTGATCGCGTCTATCGTGTTGGCGATCCCGTCTGTAATGGTAGCCTTTTCGGTGCTCTTGCCAAGAAAGCTCAATCGATTATTGAACCTTGTATTCGGATTGATCTTTACGTTAATGATGCTCTTTATTGGTGTTAATTCGATGACCGAATGGTATGCCTTTTATGTATTCTTAGCTTTTCTGGAAAGCGCCCTCACGTTATGTATCATTTGGTATGCATGGAAATGGAAAAGTGTTAAGTCTTCCGAAGTTAGTTCGGAGTAACAGGCATCACGAGCAATTCCACCCGCCGATTGAGTGCTCGTCCATTCTCAGTATTATTGGTGGCTACCGGAACCGATTCGCCATAGCCTTTGCTGCTTAACCGATTGGTATTGGCGCCGTTTGCTTTAAGCCAATCTAAGACCGCTTGGGCGCGTTCTTTCGAAAGTTTGAGGTTATAACCCTCTTCTCCTTGAGAATCGGTATGGCCACCAATTTCAAGAGATAGTTCAGGATTTCTTTTAATGAGTGCCAATACTTCCTGTAGTGTTTTTTCAGATTCGGGTTTCAACACGGCTTTATCAGAATCGAAATAGATTCCGTACAACGATACCTTTCCGGTTTCTTCTAACTCTTGCTCCAAGTTGCTTCCCGTTTCCGGTTCTAAAGGTATTTGAACACTTCCGGTGTTGCCTTGCGTTACCGTTTCAGTAACATCGTTGTTCTTATACCCTCCTTTTGAAGCATTCACCACGATCATTCCTGCCGGAACTTTTTCCGCAGAAAAACGACCCTCAGCATCGGTCTTTACCGGGTCCACTCCGGAAATCTTCACCAACGCATTTTCCAAGGGTTCTTTTGTCGTGGCGTCCAGCACGGTTCCTTCCATCCGTGCCGTGGGAATGTCTTTCGGATTGATGAGTAGTTGAACGAAATCAATGGCAAATCCATCGCCTGTGTCGGTTTCAGGATCGTCAATAAGCAACTCTAACCCTCCCGAACTTACTTCGGAAAGAAATTCGGGAAGTAGTTGTACAGATAACAATTTACCAATGGGACCGGTTTGCTCCAGTTCGTTCACAAATTCACTAATCCAAGGTGTTTCCTTTCCGTTGATCCACACGGTAAACTTACTTTTAAAGCGTTTCGGCTGAAAATCATCCACAAAGATCTGTAGCAAGGCGTGATTTACAGGAGTATCCTTTAGATCGTAGGTGAGTTTTAGTGGCTTCGGAATGTTTTCAGGACGTTTTGTTCTACGGGTATAACCATCGGAATTCCGACTTTTCTCATACCCACTGATCACCATGATGCGATCGGTGCCTTCGGGGTCGGTTGCACCCGGGTAGAACGGATAACGATGTACCGGAGTATCTTCCCCTGAAAAGGGATCGAATCCAGCGGGCCATCCAAATCCAAAATTATCTACATCGCCATAGCGATAGAGCACGTCTGCTTTTGGTGTATTATAGGCAATAAAAATGGGTTGTTGCCACCCTTGTACCGTATCTGTAGTTGTCTTTGTTTTTAGGCTGGTTTCTGAATTTTCCTCCGTATTCGATAGCGAGGTAGATGTCGAGGTGTTCTTCAATTCATTTTGATCGTTGCTCTTGAGCGTAGTTTCTGTTTTAGCAGCAGAATTGTCCTTATTTTTTTCGGCATCCGATTTACAATTCAAAAACAATAAGAAAAGGACGAGAAATAGAGTAGGATTAATCTTTTTCATCTACACACGTTTCATATCTTTACTACAACTATCCGAACTATTATCGGTGTAGGTGTTATTCTTGATGGTAATCGTTACCTTCTTCCAAGTTTCATTACCGCTCTGATCTTGCCATTTGACCATTCCCAGATACTGCCCGGGTTGCTGCTCTGTCAATCGGTATCCAACTTCGTTTTCTGTAAAACGGTAACGTGTGAGTCCGCCCAACTCCGTATACCGCCCAATAATTTCACTGTCCTCTTCGGAAAAAGTAACCACTCGCCCGTCACAGCCCTCCCACGAGCCAATGATGTTGGTATTCGTATTAGCGCCGATCACCGGTGCGGTGGAAGTTGATTTACAACTCCCCAATAGTAATGTGCTCAGCAAGGCTACCATCAAAAGTGTCTTAGTTCTCATAGTGTTAATCTTTACGTTGATATTTGTCGCGAATAAATTCAAAATACATATAGCCGAAGCGATCAAACCAATCTTCTACACCGTAGCGCGCTTCACATTCGCTTAATTTCAGCATGGATTCCGAAAGACTCTCCAGCAACTCACCATATTTCTTGTCATAGGCTTTCTCCAGATCAGCCACCGATTTCTCGATCTTTCGGCGTTCTGCTTGCCACGCCAATCCTGAGACCCCATGGATCCCGGAAGCATTATCACCAAAGGATAAGGCGGCATTTGAAAAGTTCTTGGTGCATTTATAGATGGTCGCCAGTTGCTCGAATAGGTAACGCACCTCATTAAATTGCTCGCGTGCGGCTAAAAAACAGCCTGCGCAGCTGCTTTCATCGTCAAAACCGGCATCGGTGGTAGGCACCGCACAGAAAGACGGAATTCTAGGTTCCCCCGGTGGCGGGGTGGAGCCGATACAGCTTCCTAAACCGGTATAGCTTTTATACAGATTGACGGCATTGTCTAGAAACGTCTTGATACTTTTCAGTTTGTCATTGAGCTTCTCCATATCTCCACTGGGGTCATACCCATCGCCCATTTCCTCTCGTAGTTCTCGTTCAAAAGTGCCATCGTCTAAATCTTCACCATTGTAATATCGATCATTGTAAAAAT
>CEVM01038341.1_pt1 | contig 15255 bp, 13 predicted proteins | sample 531481 | NCBI WGS metagenome assembly CEVM01 (sample SAMEA2623649, study PRJEB7988) | marine metagenome | biome: marine biome (ENVO:00000447); feature: mesopelagic zone (ENVO:00000213) & marine oxygen minimum zone (ENVO:01000065); material: "saline water (ENVO:00002010), including plankton...
GGAACAGGAACTCCCCATTCTGTCTCGGTTGTCACTGGTTCTGAGTTGACTCGGGCAACTGCTGGCGCCTTCCTAGAGGACGCACTTCGAGCAATGCCTGGGGTGCAGATCCACAATCGTTTCAACCTAGCGATGGGCGAGCGCCTTTCGGTCCGAGGTTTTGGCTCAAGAGCACAGTTCGGGGTACGGGGCGTTCGCGTACTGGTAGATGGAATCCCGGCAACACTTCCTGATGGCCAAGCCACACTTGATCATCTGGATCTTGCTGGTCTGGGTCGAATTGAAGCGTTGAGAGGACCGTCCTCCGCACTCTATGGCAACGCCGCTGGAGGTGTACTGCACTTCCGTTCCCTAGACCCGGCTAACGAACCCGCGCTGCTTTCATTTCGGAGTACATCTGGTTCTCACGGGCTACTCACCCTACAAGGCGTTGTCTCAGGTCAATCTGGTGACACCGGCTACCGTGTCGGCTTTTCACGACTCAGTTATGATGGGTTCCGGAGAGATCCCATTGCTGATGATGGTAGCATTTATGCTGGTGGCAAACGATCAGTTGTTAATGCATCACTGACCCTACCGGCTGGTGCTGGCCGGTTGAGGATTGTAGCTAATGGCGTCCTTCTCGATGCAAAAAACCCTGGATCTCTCTCTCAGTCACTACTCGATGAGGGGAATCGGCAGGCATACCGTTTCAATGTCATCAGTCGCACTAGCAAAGATGTAAAACAGGGCCAAGCTGGAGCGACTTGGACCGGACCGCTCGGTGGGGGTGAAGCGGAGATTTCCTCATGGGTGATCAAACGAGAACTCGATAATCCGATTCCAGGTAAAGTCGTCGATCTCGACCGTAAAGCAGGTGGGATGCGGGCACTGTTTCAAGATCAAACTGAGATCTCAAGTGGCAGATTTGGGATCGGGGCAGGATTCGAGCTCGAATTTCAGAGTGATGAGCGCTTCAACTGGAAGAACGGCAAAGGTGAGAGGGGCAACCTTCTTCTCGAGCAGCTGGAACGCGTTCGGGGCACCGGTCTTTTCATGCAGGGAAGGCTCGATCTTGATTCAGGGCCCTCGCTGCTGGCAGGACTCCGTTATGATCGACTCAGCTTTTCTGCTACGGACCGCTTCATTAGTGCTGAAAATCCAGATGATTCTGGCGAACGAGTCATGGATGCCCTGAGCCCATCAGTTGGCTTGCTGATCAATGCCGGAACTGACCTGGAAGCATTTGCCTCAATAGCAGGATCGTTTGAAACGCCCACTACGACAGAAATCGTCAACCGCCCCAGTGGTGCAGGGGGATTCAACCCGGACCTTGAGCCTCAAAAGGGTTTCACGATCGAAGGCGGCATCAGAGGTGGAGTTGGGGATCAAGGGACATTCGAGCTTGCGCTGTTCCAAACGAAACTCACAGGTGAACTGGTTCCATTTGAAGTACCATCGAATCCCGGACTTACGTACTACCAAAATGCGGGGCGGTCGCTCTATCGAGGATGGGAAGCTTCGCTAGATACGCGTCTCGGTGAGAACGCTTCCACCCGAATCGCATACACTCGTGTGAATGGCAGCTTCAAGGAGTTTATCACTGATGATGCTGACTATTCTGGCAACAAAATCCCCGGACTAGCTCCACATCGGGTTGATGGGCTACTTCAGGTGGATCTAGATGAATTTTATCTGGCTCTGAGAGGTCTCTTCCAGGCTGATATACCCGTAGACAATGGTGGGCAGTTCAGTTCGGAATCATTCTTCGTAGCAGATGTCCGACTCGGAGTCGAGAATCTGGTTTTGGGTAGCTTGAAGGCTTCGCCATTTGTGGCAGTCCAGAACGTGCTGGATGCGTGGTACAATAGCTCGGTGATTGTTAACGCCTTCGGGAAAAGATTCTATGAGCCGGGACCTGGGCGCACCTTCTTGCTCGGACTTGGAATTACCTGGGGTAATTAACCCAAGAACAGGCTAGATCAACTTGGAAGAAACGTAAGCAATGAAGTCATCGCACTCGCAGGGATATGCTACAAAGCTTCTCCCCGGCGGGTCTTTGATTTTGGTGCTTTTCGTGGTGCTGGCTGGCGTTTCACCAAAGCTGAGTTCTGCTCAAGATGGTCTACGTATTGGTTTGACCGTGGGTGGGGTAAGCAAGGTCGGCGTGGTACTGGAGAAGTTCCTTAACGGCAACCAAAGCTTGGAGCTAACGGTTGGAACGTGGTCTTTTAAGGAGATCAGCACCTCATTGGTGATTAAGCGGTACTTCCTCTCGAATGACCTAGACGCTGGCTGGTACAAACCCATACACCCTTTTATAGGTGCAGGGTTGTGGGTCGTTGGGGCGAAGCCTCCAGCAGAACGCCTGGGGCTTGCCCTCAGTGCGATCGTTCCAATCGGTATCGATTGGAGTTTTCCTTTTGATGCGGACCCATCATGCAATAACAGGTCTTGTCCCGTGGGCGATCATGCCCTCGGCGTGAGCGTAAACCTAAATCGGGCTTTACTTGTCCGGCGTAGTAATCCTGAGGATCAACTTCCACTGAACGGTAGATTGGTGCCGCTGCCCGGAGCCTATTACCGCTTTATGACGAGACACTGATTAAGTAATCACCTTCGATGTGAACTCACCATTCGTCGGGTTCATCCCACGTCTGAGACCAAAACTTATGCTCCTCGTCATCGATTTGCTCGATATCAAGGGGAGAATCCTCATCCGTAATAAGCGCACCAGTCGCGAGAATTTCTTCTACAGCCGCATCATTGACAATTGGCATGCTCTTTCCGACCCGATCGCGTAACCGCATCCGCAGACTAACCCCAGCAGTAACTGCTAGGACGGTAAGCCCAGCCCAGAATACTAACCAGAATAATGTTAACATCAGAGTTCCTACTAGCGGACCAAGTCTAATCCAATGGCTTCATTCCTACATATTTAAGCCCACTGCCTGTATTGAAGAGGAGGATCTCTTCATCCTCATTTATCATGCCCTTATCCAAGAGGATAGGGAGCGCAGCAGCCGTCGCACCACCCTCCGGAGCAGCAAAGATTCCTGTGTCGATGCCTAAGTTCTCCACCCACTCAGCCATCGAGTGGTCGGGGACGGCCACGGCTCCACCCCCAGACTCCCTTAAGGCGCGTAAGATTAGGAAGTCGCCGACTGCTCCTGGAACCCGAAGCCCTGATGCGTATGTGGAAGCTCCACTCCACACTTCAGCTGCATCATGGCCTGCTTCCCAAGCACGCACCATCGGAGCGCAGCCAGCAGCCTGAACAGTGAACATCTTCGGACGCTCGCTGCCAATCCATCCAAGTTGCTCCATCTCATCGAAGGCCTTCCACATTCCAATTAAACCCGTACCTCCTCCCGTGGGATACACAATCGCATCAGGCAACCTCCATCCTAATTGCTCACAGAGCTCATACCCCATGGTTTTCTTGCCCTCAACTCTATAAGGCTCTTTCAGGGTAGAAAGATCAAACCATCCATGCTCCTCTACACCCTGTCGTACCACGAGACCGCAGTCACTGATAAGGCCATCCAAAAGTTGAAGATCCGCACCCAAAGCAGAGATTTCTTCAAGGATGGCCGCTGGTGTGTCGGTTGGGACTACAACATGTGCCCGGAGCCCAGCGGCCGCGGCATAAGCTGCTGCTGCACTACCCGCGTTGCCAGCAGATGGTATTGCAACCTCCTCTGCTCCTAGTTCGAGCGCACGTGATACCGCAAGACAGAGACCTCGGTCTTTGAAGCTACCCGTCGGATTTTGACCTTCGTCTTTCACCCAGACACGTCGAATACCCATCCGAGCAGCAGTTCGGTGCGCATCGATAAGTGGAGTCCACCCCTCTCCGAGACGGATCTGAGAACCCCTATTTCGAACAGGGAGAACTTCCTGATAGCGCCAGAGATCTGCGCTACGACACGCCACGGACTCTCGGGTAAAGCTCGAACTGATAAGATCCAGATCATATCGAGCGAAAAGCGGTTTGCCAGCTGCCGAAAGTCCAATAAGCTTTTCGCTCTCAACTTTTTCGCCGGTACCGGTGCATTCCAGGTGCGTTGCTCCGTGCAAGCCATCTTGATCAGTCATAGGGGCGTGCTTTCCTTATCTTAGAGATTGATACGGGAGACAAGATAGTGACGAGAACGACGAAGGTACTCGCCTAGTCCAGATACGGGGTATCTTAGTGCTTTACTGGAGCTAAGAACCGCTCAAGCAGCTAACCCAATAATAGGAAGTTCTTATTCGTACCGAAGTGCATCAATAGGGTCGAGAATCGCCGCCCTACGAGCAGGCCAGATGCCAAAGAACAGTCCTATGAAGGCACTGATAGCCAGCGAGATAGCCACTATTTGCGGAGACACCACTGTGTCCAAACCAGCAATGCGCGTTGTCATCTCTGCGGCTCCGTAACCCATTCCGACTCCCAAGAGCCCTCCCAACACACAGAGAGTCGAGGCCTCAACAACAAACTGTGTCATGATCGCCCCACGGGTAGCTCCAAGGGCCTTACGAATCCCTATCTCACGGGTTCGCTCAGTTACAGATACAAGCATGATATTCATGATACCGATGCCACCGACAAGAAGACTGATTCCTGCGATCCCAGCCAATAGTAAGGTGAAAGTCTGAGCTGTCGCGTTGAAGGTTTCCAGTAGATCCGTAGAGTTGCGTATGCTGAAGTCTGCATCCTCACCTGGTAGGATACGATGCTCCCTCCTCATAATTCGGTCGATCTCGGCAATCGCCTGGTTCATTTCCTCGGGCGTTTCTGTGGAAGCGTAAATCGAGCCAAGCCTATCGCGGCCACCCATCACACGATACTGGGCAGTCGATTGAGGAATAAAGATCTGGTCATCAGGGCGAAGCCACATCGCATCACCCTTCTCTTCAAGCACACCAACCACCTCAAACGGGATACCACGTACCTGGATGGTCTTTCCGACGAGGAGCTCCGCTGCGAGCGAGTACTGGGAAGAGTCCGCAGGAATCTCACCAAGCTGCTCTGGAATCGTATAACCGAGTACCGCTACTCGCCTACGTCCGCGGACTTCCCCTTCTGTGAAATAGCGGCCTGCGATTAGTCCGTGATCATACATATCAAAATAATCGGGCCAAACACCCATGACCTGATTATTCGAATTCCAGCGTAGGTAGGTAACCTGCATCCGTGACTGAAGCTCAGGAGAGATCTTGAGGAACCCACGGGTCTCATTCCTCAGCGCTTCGGCATCCTCAATCGACATCTGAGTATCGCCTCGAGACACTCCATGACTGAATTCCTGACCGGGCCGGATGGTAAGGACAGAGGTACCCATGTTGTTGATCTGTTGTTCAACCTGTACTTGAGCACCCTCTCCTAATGAGACCATCGTAATCACTGCCCCAACACCGATCACGATACCAAGTGTCGTCAACACAGAACGCAGAACGTTTGTGCTGATAGCGCTCATGGCCACCTTAATAATTTCAAAGATCAGCATCAGGCTTTCTCCTACTACGGGGTCCGGGGTCGGAAGCCGCCACTTCGTCCCATCCCCCCACCGAAGAGATTTCCGCCCATTCGACTCATCATTCGGGCCTGGAATTCCTGCTGTTGGGCCATGAGTTGAGCAGCTCCCACGACAACGAGTACATCCCCTGCTTCGACTCCCATCACTATCTGTGTGTGGTCCCAGTCATTGAGACCCATTTGGACAAGTCTTGGTTTTGGTATGCTATCCGCACCCATCACGAATACGACTGCAGGTCGCGTATCACGAGTCGATGCTCTTGTAACGTCTGCCCCACCCCCTCGGGCAGCACGCCCACCCCGGCCACCTCCCAGGCGTTGCATTTCAGCACGCATCGACTCCTGACTAATCTCTCCACTCTCGACTTGTGCACGAAGCTCCTGAAGCTGAGCCATAATGCTACCTTGCTCATCCTGACCATCTCCCGGAGGGCTATCATCTTCTCCGCTTGCAGCCTCAGCACCCTCAGATTGAGGCCTGCCACCCTGGCCACGACCACCAGCGAATCCCTGCCCACCTCGGCTGCCACCACGACCTCCCCGCATGAACTGCGTCAGATCCATATCGTCGATGTTGAGACCCAAGGCCATCGCTGCCGGACCGACGTCAGAGGTTTGTACAATTGCATTATTTGGAACCAATAGCACATCCAATGCCTCGTCTATCAGCACCTCAACCTCTGCGTTCATCCCCGGCTTCAAGAGCCCTGCACTATTGTCCAAACTCACAATCACCGGAAACATTGTCACATTCTGAACCACAGTCGCCTGAGGCTCTATCTTATCAACCACACCCCGGAATGACTCATCCGGGAATGCTTCAACGGTCACAATGGCCTCCAGGCCGGAGGCTAACTGGCCCATATCAGTCTCATCCACCAACGTCCTGACCTGCATCTCCTTTAGGTTCGCCATCATGAACAGCGCCGTACCACCCGACACGTTTTGTGACGCTGATTGGATAACCACACCCTCTTCGACGCTTTTTTGGATGATGGTCCCGGCAGCTGGGGCTCGGATACGAACGTCATTCAGTTGAAGTATAGCGAGGTCGTGGTTGGTCTTAGCCTTTACAAGACTTGCCTGCGAGTTCGCGAACTCAAGGCGGGAACTCTCATGCTCCTGTGGCGTGATCACCGCAGCCCCTAAAAGCTGATCTGACCGCTCGAGCTGGGCTTCAGAAATCTCTAGTCTCGCCTGAGCAACAGCTAGATCAGCTTCAGTCTGGTTGAATCTATTCTGAACGTCGCGCGGATCGATATCAGCCAGGAGCGATCCCGGCCCCACTTCATCCCCAACATCCGCGTGCAGACGCAAGATTTCACCCGAAGCCTTGGATTTGACTTCTACCGTGCGAATCGGCTCAACGGTACCGGTAGCTTCCGCTCGGATAGATAAGTCACCACGAGTGACTTCTACAGTCGTGAGCGATGATCCTTCAGTTACTGACTCATCATTACTGCATGCCGCAGTAACAACGGCGACCATACCGGCCAAAGCCAGTGTAAGGGTTTTCCTTGTCATACCATCGTCTCCACTGGGTCATTCAAGAAGTCTTTCTCAATCATACCGTCGTTGAGATGCACCTGCCGTTTCGCATATCCTGCAATGTCTCTCTCATGCGTTACCAAAACAATCGTTTGTCCTTGTTCATTAAGCGCTTTAAGCTGGCGCATGATGGCCCCGCTTGTCACAGAGTCCAAGTTACCTGTTGGTTCATCGGCCAAGAGAATCGCTGGATTATTCACGAGCGCTCGTGCCATAGCAACCCGCTGGCGCTGACCTCCGGACATCTCGGGTGGGCGATGATCCATTCGATCAGCCAGCCCAACTAACTCCAGTTTCTCAGCAGCGAGGCGACGGCGATCTTTGCCCCTAATTCCAGCATAGATTAACGGCAACTCGACGTTATGCAGGGCCGTTGCTCGCGGAAGTAAATTGAACGTTTGAAACACAAAACCAATCTCTTTATTTCTCACACGCGCTAGTTGGTCCTCAGAAAGTTCACTCACAGGCTGACCATTCAGCCAATACTCTCCGGCGGTAGGGGTATCAAGACAGCCAATCATGTTCATGAGTGTAGATTTTCCACTCCCTGAAGGGCCCATGACCGCCACGAACTCTGCTGCTGCGATTTCGAGGTCCACATTTCGAACAGCATGCACTGTTTCTACCCCAAGCACATAGTCTTTGACTAAGCCCTCTGTGCGGATCATGGCCTCACTCACAATTCTCTCCCTAAGATCGCTTCAAGCTCTGCCCGGGCTATCACGTAGTCATATCGCGATGTAATGACCGTAGCATCTGCTTGGCTGGCTGCCGATTGGCTTATCAACACATCTAGGATCGTCGCGACTCCAACTGCGTATCTTTCCCGTACAACCCTAAGATCCTCAGCTGCAACGCTGGCCGCTTCCCCTGCAATTTCGATGGCACGCTCAGCAGTGCGGAGGCTATACAAGGCATTATCGGCTTGCTGACGTGCAGCAAGCCGAGCGTCATCCTCTTGCAGACGAGAGACCCGGTAGCTGAACTGTGCCCGATCAACCGATGACTGTCGCTGGAAGTTATTAAAAATCGGATAGGACATCGAAAATCCGAGACTCCAACTTGTCTTACCACCTGTGAAAGAGCGATTCTGATTATTCCAGTTGTAGCCGGTGTTCATTGAGATGGTGGGCAAGTAACTAGCCTTTGCTGAGCGGACGTTGGCTGACGCCGCATTAGCTGCTTGGGTCGCAGCAATCACAGTCGGCGATCCAGCTTCTGCCAACTGCATGATCTCTGTCTCAGCCAATGGCAGCATGGTTGGCTCCAGAGTCGAAGGACGGAGTGGTGCCACAGCTACAGATTCCCCTATTTGCCTACCCAAAGAAAACTCTGCAGCACGAAGTGTGGTCTCTCCCTGCAGCACTCCCTGCTCAGCATTTATAAAATCCAGTCGCGCACGCAGGGAATCTGAGATGGTCGCCCGGCCGACCTGCGAACGAGCACGTACAATTTCTAGATTCTGCTGCGCCTGCTCTACTCTCTGCCGCGCAACTTCAAGGAGATCTGCTTGCCTAAGAGCATTGAAGAAAAAATTCTTTGTCTGCAGCGTCACAGCAAAACGCTGATTCTCTCTTCGTGCTCTCGCTGCCTGCATGTCGGCATCTGTCCGATTCATCTCCACAAAGCGAGTCCCACCCTGGAAAATGGTCACCCGGCTGGATACCCCTGCGCCGTATGAGTCCGAACTCCCACCTACGATTTGTCCCGTGTTGGGATCAAGGACGTTTGCACTTCTCAAGGACCCACTCGTACTGGCGCTGAGACTCGGCAAGAACGCCGCCCATGCGGACCTCCTTGCAAGCTCAGCATTATCTAGAGCTTGATCCTGTTGGAGCATCTGTGGGCTACGAACTAGAGCAAGCTCAATCGCCTCATCAAGGCTCACTGCCTGCTGCCCCCAAATGGACACCGGCCAGAGAATAACGAGACCCGCCGTCAGGCAGGAAGCAATCCGGACTACAGCCCGGTACGTGTTTTTCATCGGTCTAGTCCCGGTTGTCCCTCTTGTCACCCTGGATCCGACTTTCATCGAACTCCTGCAGAAGCATCCTGTATTCAGAGGCCTGCTCTTCGGTGAATATCTCAAGAATTGCTTCCCGCGTCTGTTGGATCAGTGCTTGGTACTGGGGAACATATGTGGTACGGAACTCTTCGTGCAGCGATCTCATATGCTGCCCTTGGTCCTCCAATACAGAATCGATCAGGAGCAATTGGGCTTCGGTGGGGGCCACTTGTTCATACATGGGTGTGCGACGACGACGCTCGGACATCCTACCCCTATCAGCATCACTCACCGCAGCTTCTTCAACCGGCATCGCCGCCAAATCATTATTAATATTGATGACGCATTGGGTGCTGCCATCTCCGGTTTCGCAGACACTGACCAGCCCGAGCATGACACCCGCACCGAGAACCACCGCAAGTATCGCTGCAGTCAAAAGTTTTGTTCGAGATCTATGTTCCATTTAGAAAACCTCCGATGCAAAGGCCACTGCATCGCTCGTCTCCAAAGGAGCAAGCGCCGCAGGGATTGTCTGTCCTTCAACCTCACTCACCAGTAGTTCCTCAATCCCGACCGGCCTAACAGGAACAGCCGACTGGTCTTTTGTGAGAAGTAGTCCAGCCACAATGGCAGCAAGTAAAGCTACCGGGACAACGGTCCTAGCCCAGGACGTCATCACGTCACCCACGGTCAGCTCGTGTATTAACCTCCGCCGAGCCAACTCGCCCGCTGCATTTTCTAGGATCCATTCGCGAAAACGATACCAGTAACTCGGGTCCTGATGCTCTGGGTTAAGTTGAGTGAACGCTTCAGCCAACTCTAGGTCAGGCCCTAAGTCATCATTCGAGTCGAAATCGTGCAACATCCTTGTAATCATTGAACTTTCCTAATCAAATCTGATCCATTTGGTATCTCTATAAGAGCCTCTTTCAAGGCTTTCCTCGCAAAGTGCAAGTGCGACCGCACTGTCCCCGATGGAATCCCTAACCTCTCGGCGATCTCTCGGTGTTTCCATCCCTCTAGGTCATGCAGCAGCACAACCTCTTGCTGAACCTCGGGTAGTGCAGCAATCGCCCGCTGAAGGATCCCCCTCAGTTCTGAGGTCTCCGCAATCTTATCCGGTGTGGGAATCCGAGACTTCGTCCCTTGTGGTACATCACTAGTCTCTCTTAAGGATTCTCGACGAATCAAGTTCCGTGAACGATTTCTTACTATCGTCATGAACCAACCCGCGAACCTTTCCGGATCCCGGCATTCGTCAAGCTGATCCAACGCCACCAAGAATGACTCTTGAGCGGCATCTTCCGCATCCTCATGGCGTCCGGTCACAGAAAGTGCCAAAGCATAGGCAGATTTCTGGTACCTCTCTATGAGCATGCTCAAAGCGATTTCTTCCCCCTTCCGAGCTCGTAAGACCAACTCGCTATCATCCGGATGGTCGGTTGTCTTTAAAGACACGGAAGCCGAACCCCGTGTTGAGGTTGGTTCATAATCGAATGGGAGCTGATGATAGAAATCAGTTGTGAGCAATAGCAGGTAAGATCGTCTGCTACAATCTAATAGATACCTAGCTGAGCAGTTTCGTTAAGCTCACTAGATCCACTAATCCACCGCTTCAGAAGGACGATATTCAGCTTGAGCGTTCAGTTACGGCCTGGCTTACGTATATCTGAAAAGAAATCTCTAGACTGATCTGTCCGGGGTGGGCTGCTCTGCTCATAAGCTGACTGAAGTTGGTCTAGGTTTAACTCAGAAAGTATACGACCTGCGATTAACGTCTCTCGGTCCGGTGCACCGGCATCCTCAGCGGATATCCAAAACCCAAGCATCAGTAGGGCAGCGGTTTGTGTTTGAGAGCGACCAATTACACGAACAGTCCATTCCTTGCCGTCGACCTCAAGAATGACTTCCTCGAGATCAGACTCCAAGGGAGGAGTATCCTGATTCTCTGAAACGCTGTCGTTACTATCAGGCATTAATCCACAATGACTTAGCTGATAATCTTAAGAGGGTCGTTTGCACGTCCGCCTGACACTCTACGAAGAGTGCGATCTCCATAGAACATTCGAATGTACTTAGCCTGGGTTTGGGTAACCTTACGAACCACCCACACTAAGTGCACATAATTGGGCTCACGTGGCTCAGTCCGAACCCTAAGGCCCACCTCCCAAGGCAAGCGGTCGCCCTTGCGATTATTACAGGACGAACAGCTAGTTACAACATTCTCCCAGCTATTGTCCCCACCACGGGACAGGGGGCTAATGTGATCTCGAGTCAGAAATTGCCTGCCCTTGAGGTCAGACTTGCGTCTTCCGCAGTACTGACACGAATAGCCATCACGGGCGAAGAGAAAAATGTTCGTGACCTGCCGCTTAAATCGTTGTGGGACATGAATATAGCGAACGAGACGGATCACTGTAGGACAAGGGACCACCTGCCGTTCGGAGCGAAAGTTCTTACCCGCGTCCTTCTCAAGGATTTCAGCTTTGCCGTCCAGGATTAGTCGCACAGCTCTACGGGCTGGCACAATGGTTAGTGGCTCGAAAGACGCATTCAAGGCTAAGCAGCTCACCACACCTCCAGATATCGATACCGATTCGCCCAAGAGGCTATTCGGTTCGAAGGTACGCCGCGATTGCCTACCACTGCAATATTACAGATCGGCCTCTCAGATACACATCTGGATCACCCTTGGAGCCCCAGTGTTGCCACACTGATACACTTTCCAGAGGACCATCTAAAGTAAAGCGACAGGATCTCGGTCCACTACCAAGCGAACATCTCCACCAGGAACCTTAAATCCGTCGATCAAAGCACGCACAGCTCTTCCGATTGCACTCGGTGAGGGACTGCGTACAAGGAAATGCCAACGCCACCGGCCGTGCAGTCGTTCAATCGGTGCCGGAGCCGGGCCAACCAATTCGACAACTTTAGATTCTTCTGCATTTCGCCCTCGAAGCCACCGACGCAACCAGGCGGCGGCAGCTTCTGCGCTCTTAGCAGTAGCCCTTTGATCTGGACTACTAAGTATCACGTTGACCATTCTCAAATGCGGTGGATAACAGGGTGTCTCACGCGCCACTGTCTCTCGTTCAGCAAAAGCTATGAAGTCATGAGCGACTGCAGCCTGAATCGCATAGTGATCAGGAAGTGAAGTCTGAATCAAAACTTCACCTCCTAGCTTACCCCTCCCTGCTCTCCCCGCTACCTGACTAAGGAGTTGGAAGGTCCGCTCACTAGCCCGGAAATCAGGTAAGTGGATCCCGACATCTGCGTTCACCACACCCACTAAAGTCACCTGCGGAAAATCGAGACCCTTTGCGATCATCTGTGTGCCAAGCAAGATATCAACATCCCCCTTGGCCACCCGGTCGAGTATCCGGTGATGAGCCCACTTTCCGGAAGTAGTATCTACATCCATCCGTGCAATTCTCGCAGACGGGAATGTCTCAACAGTGATCCGTTCGACTTGTTCGGTACCCAACCCGCGATAGGAAAGGTCTCTTGACCCACATCGAGGGCACCGCTCCGGGGCTGGGGCATCGTAGCGACAGTGATGACAAATGATTCGTCGTGCAGCTCGGTGATACGTCAGTGAGATTGAGCAGTTCAAGCACTGTTCAACTTCACCACATTCCCTGCACTGAACAAATGAAGAGTATCCGCGACGATTTAGTAGCAAAATTACTTGCTCTGCTCGCTCTAGTCGTGCATCCACTGCTGAGACCAATTCCGAAGAAAGCACTCCAGCACCACGTTCATTGACTCGAGATACCTCAGTGGGCTCTGTTCTTTGGACCCTTAGGTCAACCACTCGTACCTCGGGAAGTCTTGCTCCGCCGACACGCTTCGTAAGCTGAAGGTGACGGAACTTACCAGTCCGAGCATTAGTCCAACTTTCTAACGATGGTGTGGCACTGCCAAGCACACATACGGCTCCAGTTTGACGTGCGCGTACAACAGCGAGATCCCTCGCTAGGTAACGGGGGGCCTCGGACTGCTTGTAGCTTCCATCGTGCTCTTCATCCACAACGATCGCACCAAGATTCGAGAGGGGGGCGAAAAGTGCAGAACGTGCACCGACTGCGATACGACGTCGACCAGTACGTAAACTCCGCCATGCGTCGTAGCGTTCTCCCTCAGAGAGACCGGAATGCAGCACAGCAACCTGGTCATCAAAATGCGCACGAAATCTTGAAACAGTCTGCGGTGTAAGGGCAATCTCGGGAACGAGAACTATTGCGCTCTGACCACGAGCAAGGGCCTCGCGGAGAAGCTCAATGTACACAAGTGTTTTACCAGAACCGGTGATGCCCTGCAGAAGAAACGGTATAGGTATATCTTCATCGAGTGCACCAATCAGAGCGTCGATCACATCCCGCTGATCCTTCGTAGGAACGAGCTCGGGTGGCTTGGTTGCCGGAATGTTAGCGAACGGATCACGAAGCTGTTCTTCGTGGAAGATTCCAACCAGACGCTTTGACTCAAGGCCCTTTATTACTCCGCGACTGAACCCTTCTTCTTTAATCATATGTGTTAATTCAGACGCACCTCCCGAACGTTCTAATAACTCATATGCCTCTCGCTGCCGTGGCGTCCTAGAAAACATCTCGTCTCGTGCCTGTAGCGTGCCGAGGCGGTCGATTACCCGCACTACCCCTTTGGTCTTCACCGACGGCTGTGATGGCGGCACCATTTCGTGACCTACGGCCCTTCGTGCTACAAGAGATCGAATCTCAGGCCATATCGAACCCATCCCTAGCTGCCGCCGGAGTGTCCGAACCCGAAGTGGTTTCCCGTGACGCTCTAGGGCAGCTAGAACCCGTTCCTCTCTAGGTCGAAGCTTGTTGAGAGGTGCATCTTCCAAAAGCCTGATATAGTTCCGCGAAACATCTGAAAGCACAGCCGGCAAAGCAGTTCGGAGTGCTATGCCAAGGGGAGCGATGTAATACTCAGCAATCCAACGGCAAAGGTCGAAAAGTTCAGCAGGCAATTGTGGTGAGTCATCCAGGATCGAGAGCACTGGACGTATCTGCTTGATTTCCTGTGCAGAACCTGGGCCGACCACCCAACCGATATGCTCCTGCCGCCGAAATGGCACCAGAACCCGCGTTCCTGGTTGTGGCTGAGATTCTGTATTGATCTGGTACGTAAAGGTGCGATGTATGGGAAGAGGAAGGGCCACGTCCACCCTGAGTTTCAGGTCAGTCAACCTGACAACCCCCTTAAGCAGGCTCCGAAGTTAGACATCCATTAGCAGAAAGATTTCCTGCTGGATATCCCTGGGACTGACCTCTGGACCATCTGGGCCCCAATACACGTTGATCTCACTTCGAACTCCGATCTCGTCAGGGATGTAAATACCGGGTTCGACAGAGAAGCCTATTCCCGGAACAAGCAACCTGTCATCTCTCGTCTCCAGGTTATCAAGATTCGGACCGCTTCCGTGGAGGTCTATGTCCATCGAGTGTCCGGTCCTATGCACGAAGTACTCACCATAGCCGCGATCTACAATCAAGGCCCGCGCAACTTGATCAACCTCGTAGCCACGGACTTCTCCTCCTAATTCAAACTGTTCTCTCAAGAATGTGACGGCAGCGTCCCGAGCATCTCTCACAGCATTCCAGATCTCCTGGGTGCGCGAATCGACCACACCACCCAGAAGACCCATCCAAGTCTGGTCAGCAAAAACTGCTCCATCAAACGCTCCCCAAAGATCAATCAAGAGTAAATCTCCCGCTGCAATCGTCTCTCCCTTTCCTTCGGGAGAGTAGTGAGGATCTGCCGCAGTGCGGCCGATCGCTACAATACAATCCGGGTTTACTGTGAGTCCATGAGCACGAAGCTGTGAGCGGATCCATTCTGAAAGGTCACCCTCATTGGTTGGTGATCCGGACTCAACGGCTGCTGCTGCACGGGCGAACGCTTGCTGTGCAACATCAGCCACAATCTCTGCTGCCTGACGATGCATCTGCAGTTGCTCAGGGGTCCAAACCGAATGGAATCGTGATACCAAATCCCCAGAACTCACCGCCTCGACACCGAGACTGAGTATCAATCCTGCCATACCCGCTGGGAGATAGTCTAAGGTTGGTACGGCTGCACCCGGAGAAACCTCCATGGCCAATCGAGTGCATCCATCTAGAAGCTCTTGAAGTTCCGCTTCCATTTCCTGCCAACTTGAATAGGTGCGACTCTCGAA
>CEVM01029916.1_pt1 | contig 15251 bp, 14 predicted proteins | sample 531481 | NCBI WGS metagenome assembly CEVM01 (sample SAMEA2623649, study PRJEB7988) | marine metagenome | biome: marine biome (ENVO:00000447); feature: mesopelagic zone (ENVO:00000213) & marine oxygen minimum zone (ENVO:01000065); material: "saline water (ENVO:00002010), including plankton...
TTGCTGGCGTCCGTGAGGAGTAGCAAACGATCGTCCTCATCGGTTAGCAGTCGGCCGTCCGGGAGCCCGTCTAAGCGCAAAACAGTAGACCGCCCGGACCTCCTTATAACCAGGTCTCCGTTGGGCCGAATAAACGCCATATCTCCTGGCGGCTGAAGCACTGCCGGTGTAGTGAAGGTCGAAGAGTTGAACTCCTGGGCGGTAACCAAGGTTGGGAGGCCGTCAGCGACCATTAGTAGCGGCGGCATTCCCGCTGGGAGACTTTCAGGGGAGACAGCAATCGCTTGAACCTGTCCATCGCTGATTGAAAAGGCCTGCACCGACCCATCTTCAAAAACGGTCACCCAAATGCTGGCATCGTCTAACGGCGGGGCGGCTATCCATTTTGGCCAACCTTGCAGCGCTAGCTGTAGCGCAGATACCTCTGGGAGCCCGCCACGACCAAGTACGTACCTGTTCCCGTCAGGCCGTTGATGAGTGTACCCGAAGCTGGTTTTCAGGGAGGTGGAGGCCGGGATGGAATCAGGCTCACCAGCTTGGTCGGGAACGATTGCCGGTACAGGTGTCTTGGTAACGCCTGGGATAGTTGGTGCGCCGCAACCCGCCGACGCGAATGCTAGAATCGCGATGACCAACCACCAGCTAAGTCGACGAATGTGTAGCAGACGATGCCTCAAGAAAGAACCGACTTGCTTTCCTACATCACCCTCAAGGCGAGGCTCTAGCGCGCTTTTGGAGAGGGTTATCCTGCGGAGTAAGCCAACTTGATTCCAGAGCTACGCAATTTCACTTGTTAGACCCATTTAATTGGGATAAACTGTACTACGATAGACATAATCCGCAAGTCTACGCGGCTTTGCGGGTACTGATTATCTATTAACTGCTGACCAGGAACCAACATGCCTTCAATCTTCGACAAACTCGGGCCTGTTCTAACTCGCTACAATGAGATCGAGGAATCGATGGGCCGCCCTGAAGTCGCCACCGATTTCGAGCAGGTACAGATTTTAGCCAAGGAACGCGCTTCGCTGGAAACCTTGGTGGATATAGCCAATCGCCATCAAAAACTGGTGGAAGAGCAGGAAGACTTGAACTCTCTGCTGCAAGACGGCAGCGACGCCGAGTTGACCCGCATGGCCAAGGAAGAGCTGGATGCCGCAGGACAGCAGCTTGACGAGTTGGAGGCCGAGTTAAAAATCGCCCTTCTACCCAAAGACCATAATGACGAGCGCGATGTCATCGTGGAGATTCGCTCCGGTGCTGGCGGGAACGAAGCCAGCCTCTTTGCCAGCGACCTCTACCGGGCCTACACCCGATACGCCCAGTTGCATAATTGGCAGGTGGATGTGATGGACTCCAGTCCGTCGGACCTGGGTGGCCTCAACAAAATCGTGTTTGAGATTCAAGGCAAGGGCGCTTTCAGCCGCCTGAAGTACGAACGCGGCGTCCATCGTGTCCAGCGAGTGCCTGATACCGAGGCCCAGGGCCGTATCCACACATCAACGGCCACGGTAGCGGTTCTGGCCCGAGCGGACGAAGTCGACGTCAAGATTAGCCCCGACGACCTTCGCATCGACATCTTTCACGCCGGTGGTCACGGTGGGCAGAACGTTAACAAAGTAGCTACTGCCGTGCGAATCGTTTACGAGCCTACTGGACTGACGGTGATATGTCAGGACGAGCGTTCCCAGTACAAAAACAAATCGAAGGCCATGGCCATGCTTAGGGCCAGGCTCTATGAAGCCGAGCAAGAGAAGATAGCTGCCGAGCGGAGCGAAACTCGTCGTTCCCAGGTTGGTCACGCAGACCGTTCCGAGAAGATTCGCACCTATAACTACCCACAGGATAGAATCACCGACCATCGTGTTGGAACCAGCTTCCACGGCATGCCTCGGATAATGGACGGTGAGCTGGACGATCTGATTGACGCGCTGGTCAGCTGGGAGCAGGAAAGCCAATTGGCCGAGAGCTTAGCCGGCTAGAAAGCTCCGCCGGTCCCGGATTTCCCTGGCACGCTGCGACTCCTGTCCCCGCCTCCCGCGGCCCCAATCTCGTTCATTAGGCTTTAACTTATGGCCACGATCAGAGAAATTTTACTGCAAACCCGTGAAAACCTGGAGGCCGTAGGCATCCCTGACGCTCGACTGGAGTCGGAGGTCATGGTGATGAACGTGATGCGCATGCCTCGCCAGGACCTCTTCGCGCATCAAGAAGACGGGGTAAACTTTCAGCAAGAGCAGGGCCTATCCCAGATCGTTGAGCGGAGGCTTAAGCGAGAGCCTTTGGCCTACATCCTAGCCTACAAAGAGTTCTACGGAGTCAATCTGCTGGTCAACTCCAATGTCCTCATCCCCCGGCCCGAGACCGAAACCATGGTGGAGCATGCCCTGTTCATGGCGTTGATGGGCATGGAAACCAGGGAGTTGGTGATTGCCGACGTGGGTACCGGGACTGGAGCGATAGCAATCAACCTTGCTATCCACCTACCTGCCGCCCGGATATATGCCCTGGACACCGAGGACGCGGTTCTGGACGTGGCCGCCCACAACATTCGTTCCCACAACGTGGCAGACCGGATCAAGCTGGCGAAAGGCGATTTGCTGGAGCCGTTGCCGGAACCGGTGGATCTGATTGTAGCCAACCTGCCCTACGTCCCGACCAGCCGCATCCCCACTCTCCAACCGGAGATTCAATGGGAGCCAAGCGCGGCCTTGGACGGTGGAAATGATGGCCTAGGCCTGATTCGCCGCCTGCTGTACCAAGCCCCGGACAAGCTATCGGAAAATGGAATCATCCTGCTGGAGATGGATCCGGAGCAATTCCCGGCCGTTGAAGAACTGGTCAAGCAACTTTTCCCGGAAGCTACCACCAGCGTGGAACAGGATCTTGCCCATATGGACCGGGTCTTCGTGATTAACCGGGCAGGGGAAGAGGGGTATTGATTCCAGTCCTACACTTCTGGATAGTCAAGCTGTAGGGGCACGGCTAGCCGTGCCCCTACGCGTTTCGAAGTGGGCGTTCTAAGGACCTATTCTTTCATGGCCCAAGGTTCGGACTGAATCAGATTCCGCTCAATTCCAGCGTCGAAACCTCGCCGCTTTCAAGGTCGGCTACCCGGATGGCGTGGTTGTTGGTGTCGGCGATGTACATCTTCCCGGCGGCTATGCTCAGTCCGCTGGGTTCGGAGAACAAAGCCTGATCTCCCGGCCCGTCCCGGTGACCCGCCTCCCCGGTACCCAGCATGGTGAAGCAGCTTCGGGTCACCGGCAACACCCGCTTAATCTTATGGTTGTAGGTGTCGGCCACGTATATTGTCCCTTCGTGATGAGCGACTCCGATGGGGTGCTGTAGCCGGATGCTGTGGTCCGCACCGTCCACGTCTCCGAACTCGAAGAGACCCAGGCCCACGATAGTGCGCAGCCTGCCGTTGGGAGGGAGATCGGACGACCGAACAGCACTGGTTTCGCTGTCGGCGAAATACAAACGGTTGCCGTCGGTCGTTATGCCGCTGGGCTGGGCCAGAGTGGCGCTGCCCAGCGGGCCGTCGTCCAAGGACTCCCGTCCGCTACCCGCATAGGGACCGACGATACTAGTGGAAAGATCCATCGACCATAGCTGGTGCATGCCGGCCATGGCGATGTACAAAGACCCATCATGGGACGCCAAGTCCCAGGGCGAGTTAAGATCGGTTTGGGCACCCGGACCGCTGCCTTCCCTCATGTGGCCCTGGTTCCCCGTCCCTGCGATAGTTTCTACTTGGCCCGCAATCAGGTCGACTTCCCTGATCGCGTGATTTTCTGCGTCGGCTACATACAACAGGTCTCCCACCAAAGCCATCCCCTGGGGATGATTAAAGGTTGCGGTGGAAAAGTTTCCATCGGTCATTCCAGGCTCTCCGGAGCCAACGACTCTCAACACCGTTCCGTCCAGCGTAGCGACAACGATTCGGTTGCGATTGGAATCGGAGATGTATAGACGGTTGGAGTCAGCGTCTGCCACCACTTTGCCAGGGAAAGACAAGGTTGACTGAGGTTGCGCGTCTTTGACGAATTCGACCGGTTTTCGATTCAGAAGGCCCAGGCCGTCGAACTCGGTCACCATCTGGCCAATCAAATCGTCGAACTGGTCGTAGGCCAACTCGCCTTCATGCTTGCCGATAACTTTGCCAAGAGGGTCGATAAACATCAGGGTCGGCCAAGCCCGGCAGGCGTACTGCTGCCAAACCTGGAAATCCACGTCGTTGACTACCGGGTGGCCTAACTCGTAACGTTGGACCGCCTTTTGCAGGTTGTCCTTAATCTTCTCGTTGGGGAACTTGGCCGAGTGGACCCCGACAACCATCAGTTCGTTGGCGTATTTCTGCTCCAGTTTCCGCAACTGCGGAAAGATGTGGACGCAGTTGATTCAACAGTAGGTCCAGAAATCGAGGATAACAATCTTCCCCGCCAGATCGGCCTTGGTGAGGGGGCGGTCAGTATTCACCCACTCTAGCCCGACGGGAAATTCCGGAGCATTAGTTTTTCCAGCGAAGGAAGATTCTGCCATTCGTTATCTCGCTTTGTTGGAGTTGGCAACACTCAGCGTTCAACCGTCAGCTATCCCGTTCGGCACCGAAGACTTGCGCGCGATTAATCGGCAGCGCACAAAATTAGCTGATAGCCTGCCGCTCGGTTACTCGAACGCTATCGTGGCGTAGCGCATGAAAATTGCGCCCACCGGCACTCCCAGGGGAGCATTGGCAACCAGAACGGCGATGACGTGGCTCGTTCCAGGCACCGCTTCGTTCTCGACGACAGCCCGCTTGCCAGTGTTATTGCCGGTGACCACGCCGCTCACCCGGTCAATCTCGCCGTCAATGTATATCTCGCCGTAGTTGTCCACGTTGGTCTCAAAAACCATTCGTTTTCCAGCAACGGAATCGCCTCGGACCCGGTCGGGCGTGGTGATGTGAAGGCGGTACCAGGCGAAAGTGAACCCCACCGATTTCCGATCCTGAAAGTCGGCGTCTTGATCCCACCATGAATCGTCGTAGTCTACGAGACGGGCCGGGCTGCCCAAGATCTCAGCTACCAGTCCCTGGTTGGGTTCGCCTGGCACTAAGCCCATAGCAATCTTCCACCCGGTTGTACCCAGAACCTGCAGGTCGTCCTTTTTCTCTAGATCTAGATTTACTCTAACCATAAAATGCTCTCCTTTAGAATTGGCTGTCAGCTTTTAGCCATCAGCTATCAGGGTCAACGGAATTTTCTTACTTCAAGTGAGTTGCGAAGAATTCCAGAGTGCGCGGCCATGACTCGGCTGCGGCGCCTTCGTGGTGGCGGTCCGGGTTGGTGAAGTCCATGAAGGCGTGGCCTGCTCCCGCGTATTCGAAGAACTGATGATCTTTGCCCAAGCGGGTCAGTTCAGTGTCCAGTTTCACCCGGTCATCGGGCGATGGGTTGCCGTCAGTTGCACCGAAGTGAAACATCATCGGGCAGTTGATGTTGCTAGTCAGGTCGAAGGGGGTCTGGGCAGAGTCGCCCCAAGGCAGCATGATGTGTCCGCCGTAGTAGGGGACGGTGGCCTTGAATGTCGGATTAACAGCAGCCATCAACCAGGCGATCCGGCCTCCCATGCAAAAACCGGTCATGCCGATGCGGTTGCTGTCCACGGCGGAGTTGCTTTCCAAGAAGCTGACCGCTGCGTTGCAGTCAGCGATGATGTCGGCGTCGCTGAGATAGTCCAACCGTTCGATTCTAGGACCGCTCATCTGTTCCTCCGTATATCGGTGAAACAGGTCCGGCACCACAGCCACGTATCCCTCGGCTGCGAGGCGGTCTGCCATGGCCTTGTCGAACTCGTCCAAGCCTCCGATGTGGAAAGCTATCACCACTGCGGGGAAGGGGCCGGACCCGCTGGGGACGCTGGCATACATGTCCATTTCGTGACCGCCAACGGTCAGCTTATCGGTAAAGGATGGCATCTTTGGTGTCCTCCCAAAATTATTCTTCTATCTGGTCTTGGTTCTGTGCGATGCAACAGACCCCCATCCCTTAGGCTGCGCTCAGGGCAGGCTCTAACCTTCCCCAATAAAGGGGGAAGGGACCTGTTCTCTCCCCCTTACGAAGGGGGAGATCTAGAGAGGGGATCGTCCCGCTCGAAACATACCCGTTCGATTTATCGAAACAGGTCCGTCCCCTAAGCTATCGGCGCTCCCTTCAAGTGAGCCGCCAGGAACTGAAGTGTGCGAGGCCAGGCGATCTCCGCGCCGTCCCGGTGATAACGATCTCCGGTGTGGTCCGCGAAACCGTGGTCGGCGTCGGGATAGCTGAAGAACTGATGGGGTTTGCCTAGGCGGGTTAACTCGGCGTCTAGCTTGGCCATGTCGTCTTGGGATGGGTTGGCGTCGATCTCGCCGAAGTGAAACAGCATCGGGCAATTGATGTTGTCTGCAAGCTCTAACGGGGTTTGAACGCCGGCGCCTCTGGTCACCATGATGCTACCGCCGTAATAGGGTACCGTGGCTTTATAGTTGGTATTGGTGGCGGCGGCCAGCCAAGCGACTCGCCCTCCCATGCAGAAACCGACGATGCCGATATGGTCGTTGTCCACTGCCGAATGATCCAGCAAAAAGTCCATGGTGGCGTTGCAGTCGGCAACGACTTCAGGGTCGCTGAGGGTTGCGCCCCTCTTGTACGGATCGGTGAGGTTGGGATCAGTGATTCGGTGGAACAGTTCGGGAGCGATGGCGCAATAACCCTCGGCCGCCAGTTTATCGCACTGGTCTTGAATGAACTGATTAACGCCGCGGATGGTCTGAGCAAGGACCACTGCAGGGAAGGGGCCGGAGCCGCTGGGAACGCTGACGTAGGTCGGCATCTCTTGACCGTTTACTTGAAGGGTTTCCCAGAAAGATGGCATTGCGATTCACCTCTAACAACGAGTTGATTTACGCTTGGTTACCGGTCCAGGGGATTCTAGCAGAAAAGCGGTTTGGCGGCACCAACCGGCGTCACGTCTTCCACTCCATCACTTCGCCCCAGGGCCGTGCCCAAAAGGCGTCTTGGTGCGTTCCCCATCGGAGCCAAGCGGCGGTAATCTCTTGGGATTCCTCCTGGGTTTGGGACATCCTAGGCCAGCCCTTCAGCCCTGATCGCAGCCAGTGTGGTCTCGAAGGCGGCCAGAGTCTGGTCGACATCCTGTTCCGTATGGGTGGCGGAAACCAGGAAAGAGTCTCGGCCCATTATGTCAACTCCCAGGTTTTGGAGGCCGCGCTTTAGGGCGGTTACAGTTGGCGAGGCAGTGACTTCCTTAATCTGGCTATGGGGCATGGTGCAAAGCTCCCGGTCGCAGCCGCAGTCGGCCATCACCACGTGAATCATTGAAGCGATACCGTGGGCGTGGCCGGCCATCTCCATCTTGCCGAATATGTCGTTCAAGCCGACCTTGAGCCGCGCGGCCATGGCGTCTGCCTGCTTGTTGATCGGCTGGCTGGCAATCATCTCCAGACAGGTTGCTCCAGCAACGGCAGATAGAGGGTTTCCATTGAAGGTTCCCGGATGGTAAACACGGTGGGTATTGTCCCATTCCGGATCTCCCCGGTGAGCAATCATGTCGATGATTTCCGCCTTGCCGCCGACAGCGCCTCCGGGCAATGCCCCGGCGACAATCTTGGCCAAGGTAGTAAGGTCAGGGTCGATGCCGTATCGCACTTGAGCGCCCCCGGAGGATGCGCGGAATCCGGTTACGACTTCGTCGAATATCAGCACTACGCCAAGCTGAGCGGTGAGTTCACGCAGTCCCTTCAGATAGTTGGGGGTGTCGAAGGGCAACTGACCGTAGTGGGCGCCGGTGGGTTCCAGAATCAGAGCGGCGACGTCGGAATCTTTGTTCAGGGCGTCTTCCACTGCGTTCAAGTCACCGGGAGGCACGATAATCATGCTCCCCCAACTAGCTGCGGGAATGCCCGGCGCAGCGCGATCGGAGCCAGCCATCGCGTAATCGTGCCACCCGTGGAAGTGGTCCTGTAGCTTGATGACTTTCTCTTTTCCGGTGTAAGCCCGGGCCAAGCGCATGGCCATCAATGTAGCTTCGGTGCCCGAGCTATGGAACCTGAGTTTCTCTATGGAAGGTATCAATACCTTGATGGCCCGCGCCCAACGGAGTTCTTCATCGGTGGAGGCGCCCAGATGAGTACCCCGCAGGATCTGCGCGGCAACAGCCTCGGCAATCTCCGGGCGAGAGTGGCCCAAGAGCAAAGCGCCGTGGCCGGATACATAGTCGATATACTCGTTGCCGTCCACGTCCCATTTCCGAGGGCCGATACCGTGGGTCATGAATAAGGGGAAGGGTAAGGCGTACCGGGTGTCGTGGGTTACGCCACCCGGAAAAAGGGTGGTGGATTCGTCATATCTGCTGGATGAGCCCGGATGCTTGGCGATGTAATCCTCAAGAATCGTAGCCATGAATCCTCCCTCCCGGTTATTACTGAATTAGTGGGCCTATCCGGCCGAATATGTACAGCCAGGCGGCAACCGAATGTAAGCTCCAGGTATTTTAGCGTGTTGGTGAGGCTTGCGCCATTGGCATCATGGTTCTGTCCCAACCTCCTGTGTCAATTGAGGAGGCTTCTTGGTGAGGAAGAAGCAGAGGCTAGCCACGGCAGCCAAACCGATGGCCGGGACAAGGGCCCGGTCGAAATTCCCATAATGATCGAAAGCCCAACCGGCGAACACCGGCGTCGCTACCAGAGCCCAGCTATGGGAGAAGGTGATTAGGCCTCGAAGGCTGGCGAATTTCTCCCTCCCGTAGTATTCGCCCAGAGCAGCCCAGACGATGATTCCGGCGCCGTCGCCCAAGCCTTCGAGCACCACGAAGAGAATCAATAGAACGAACCGGCCGTCGGTCCACGAACCGAAGAACAGGCAAGTGAATCCAACGGCTTCCAACGCCAGGGTAGAACCCAATATCCTCGACTTGGACCACTTGTCCCCCAGGTATCCCAGTACCAACCTGGACAAGAAGTTGATTCCGAACATGGCCCCCGTCAGATTGGCGGCTGTCTGCCGTCCGACGCCCTTGCTCTCCAGAATTGGGATGATGCTAACAAGAATGCCGATGGTCGCCATCTGGCGAAGGCCGGCTCCCAACATCAGCATCCAATAAGATCGAGTGTGAAGGGCTTCCTTGAAGGTGTAATCCCGTTCTTCCAGGTTCCTTGTCGTGCCGCCGGTTCTAGTGGTGATTACCGGCGGAGAGGTGTCACCATCGGGTAGTAGTCCGATGTCCTCGGGCCGGTTTTTGAAGAACGGTGTAAACGGTAATATGGCGATGATATATGCGCCGCCAGCTCCGAAGATGGCCCATCGCCAACTAAAGTTCAATATAACCAGCGACATGATGGGCACTAGGATCAGGCCACCCAACGACGAGATTGCCGCCAGCGTTGAGATGGCCAGGGAGCGGCGGCGGCGGAACCACTGATTAAGGCCGGCGAATAAGGCGTGCTGGAAGGCGATGCTGTTCCCCAAGGAAATCATTCCCAGGTAGACCAGAGCGAAGGTGAGGTAACTGTGGACGAACCCGGCGAAGACGAAGTAGCCGATGGCGGCCAAGATGATGCCGGGGACCAGCAGTGCCCGGTTGCCGAATCGGTCGATAGCCCAGCCGGCCATCGGACCCTCCAGCCCGCCTTCTGCTCTTGCCACGGAGAAAACCAAGTTGGTTTGGGCCTGGCTCAATCCCAGGGAATCTCTAACCGCCGGGACGAACACCGTGAAGCCACGGAAGAAGATACCGCTGGCGAAAAAAGTCATGGCCGAGCAGACAAAGACCATCCACCAGCCGTAGTAGATCTTGGTAGTCTTGGTTGTTGAGTCCTGGGATGTGGATGCCATTGAATCCTGCTGAGATAAATCGCCGACGCAAACGCCGGTCGCAAAGGTTGCTGCGAAACGTCTTCCAGCATAACGGGAACCCATCGTCCTCGCAACGATATCCGCCGCCTGTCGCTGACCCGTGGTAGCTGCCTAATGCGGTTCGCCGGGGTACAATAAAGACCACGTAACGTTTCACCAAGCGAGTTCGCCGGTTGGAAACGACTGACCATACCAAGCAACCCGCCACGGTCCAGACTGCCCCCGGGCAGTTTGGCGAGCTATCGATGCGTCACGTTCTCCACGCCGACCTGGACGCCTTCTACGCCGCTGTTGAGGTTCTGGACAACCCAGACCTGGCCGGAAAGGCGGTGATGGTTGGAGGCGATCCGGAGAACCGGGGGGTCGTCGCCACGGCGTCGTACGAGGCCAGGGCGTTCGGCGTCCACTCGGCCATGCCCATGCGGACAGCGGTTCGTCTGTGCCCTCACGGCATAATCGTCCACCCGCGATTCGACCGTTATCGCCAGTTATCCCGCGCTGTGATGGACGTCTTCCATGAATTCACCGAACTGGTGGAGCCTCTATCCTTAGACGAGGCCTATCTGGATATCACCGAGTTAGTGGACGCTGGGCGGCTGCCTCTCGCCGTTGCTCTGGAACTGAAAAGCAGAGTCCATGAAAACACCGGCCTTACTCTGTCGGTGGGCGCCGGCACCAGCAAATCAGTGGCCAAGATTGCCTCCGACCTGCATAAGCCCGATTGCCTGATTGTCGTTGCGCCCGGCGAAGAAAGGGAATTCCTGGCGCCATTGGCAGTGGGAAAACTGTGGGGTATCGGACCCAAAACCGGCCAGCGGCTGAAGGCCGACGGGATAGAAACCATCGGCGATCTGGCGGCCCAGTCTACGGGCTGGTTCCAACGAAGGTTCGGTAAGCGGGCCCTGGATGTTAGAGCGAAAGCATTGGGAGAGGACCGGGAGCAGGTACATACTGAGCGAGAATCCAAGTCGGTCAGCGCCGAATCTACATTCGCCACGGACCTCAGTGGTGAAGACAACCTCTATCCTCAATTGACTCGTTTGGCTGGCCGGGTGGCCCAACATCTGGAAGGAAAACAACTGAAGGGCAAGACGGTAACGGTAAAAGCGCGACTGGCTGATTTCACCACCTTCACCCGGCAGACCACCCTGCCCTACCCCACCGGTTCCGGCGATGTCATTTTAGAAACGGCGTGGCGTCTGTTCTCCAGGGAACTTACGCCGGAACGTTCATTCCGACTGCTGGGCGTCGGCGTTTCCGGGTTCACTGAAGAGGAAGAGTTTCAGTTGCCGCTATTTGGGGAAGAGTTGATGGCAGAGGGTAGTATCTCGGCTCAGTAGATCAGGGCCCTACCGGAACAGGTCTTTTTCCGGAGAGCGAAGCAACATCGAGAGGCTGGCATCTTCCATGGGCTCGTAGGGATATCCCCTGATTATGGACACCGGGACGTTGTCCACTTTGCCGGTAACCAGTTCGGCCATGGCGGCCAACTCGTCGGCGACGCAAATCACGGTGGTGTACATCATATTGCCATGAGAATCTTCCTGACCGACGTAGCTCACGCAGGGATTAAATCCGGCAAGCCCGATGGCCACATTCACCGCCGCCGCTCGCCAAGGCCGGCCGAAGGTGTCGGAAATAATCACCGCTACGTCTACGCCCATCCGGCTCTTCACGGCGTCACGGACCCGCCGGGCTGAGGCGTCGGGGTCCACGGGCAGCAAGGCTATCGTGTTAGATCCCGGAATGTTGGAGGCGTCGATTCCGGCGTTGGCGCACTGGAAACCGTGATGGGTTTCGCTGATGATGACGCCCCGGTCCATCCGCACGATACGAGCGCTCTCCCGTAGAATCATCTCGGTGTGCCTAGGGTCACGGCGATGGCCTTCGGTGATGCGAATGGCCAATTCCGACGGCTCGATGCCTTCTAGAGTTATGACACGACCCTCGGTCTTGGAAATAACTTTCTGGGTGACAACGACTATGTCACCGGCCCCTACTGGTGTGCCTTGCGCGTCAGCAGCGTCCATCATCTGGGTCGATATGTCGTCTCCCGGCTGGACCTCTGGCATCCCCTCGACGCCGATAACGCGGATCTCCGGTGGCATGGCTATCACCTCGACTGAGTTGTAACCCAGTATAGACCGCTGCCAACACCTGTGCCACGCCGTGAATCTTCGATACGCCAAATGGCCCGGTCCCGGCCTGCGGTGGTATCATTACACCATCCAGTAAACAAGGACGTGAATGGTGACTGCATCGTCATCTGAATATAGGAAGCGAGTCTATACCAAGTTCGGCGACATGGGCGAAACCAGCCTGCTGTACGGTGGGCGAGTTTCCAAAAACAACCCTCATTCCGAGGCCTACGGAATCACCGACGAGGCAGTCTCCGCGATGGGACTGGCCCGCGCTTTGACCGAGGATCAGCGAGTCAAGGATACTTTGCGGGACCTGCAACGCGAGTTATTCACTATCGCCGCAGAGTTGGCTACCGATCCGGAAAAATACGAACTGTACCAGGAACACTTCTCTCCGGTTACCGTTGAGATGGTGGAGAACCTGGAGAATATAATCGATTCTTTGGAGCAGGGCGTGGAGATGCCAAAAGTGTTCATCTTGCCCGGTGGGTCTCCAGCATCGGCCGGCATCGACATGGCTAGGTGCATCATCCGGACATCCGAGCGCAGAGTCGTGGCGTTGAGGGAAGCGGGTCTGTTAACCAACGACCTAATCATCGCCTACCTTAACCGCCTGGGCGACCTGTTGTTCGTACTGGCCCGATATGAAGACCGGGAACTGCCTTTGGAAAGGGCTACCGGAGATCGCAGCTAACCAACATGTCCGATTCCATAAAACTGGTCGTCATCGACTACGAATCCGGAAACCTGCGAAGCGTGGCCAAAGCCTTAGAATCCATAGGGGTTTCTCCTATAGTGACCGGCGATGCCAGCCAGATCGCTTCGGCAGATGCCGTAGTGTTGCCGGGGGTTGGCTCCGGTCCGGCGGCGATGGACGCGTTGCGGCAGCGGAACTTGGTGGAACCCATTCGAGAATGTGTGGCTTCAGGACGTCCGTTTCTTGGCGTTTGCCTGGGACTACAGCTCTTGCTCGATCGGACCGAAGAGGGCGGAGCTGACTGCCTGGGAAGCGTCGCCGGACGGGTTAGGCGGCTTCCCGACGGACTGAAAGTGCCTCACATGGGCTGGAACAGCGTGAGATTCAAGCGGGAGCATCCGGTGTTTAAGGGAATTCCCCAGGACAGCCATTTCTACTTTGTGCACAGCTACTACGCAGCTCCCTATGATGAAACATGGGTGGCCGGAACCACCGATTATGGTGTCTCGTTCTGTAGTATCTATGCCAAAGACAATGTAGTCGCCACCCAATTCCACCCGGAGAAAAGCGGCCGTATGGGACTGAGAATCTACCAGAATTTTGTTACTTTGGCGGGTCAGCCCGCTGCGGCGCGTTCCCAGCAGTTGAGCGCTTAAATCCCCCTAGCCCCCTTTATTAAAAGGGGCTAGTCCAATCTGCGATTGTTAGCGGTTTAATGGAAGTAATCCCAGCTATCGACCTGAGATTGGGACTTTGTGTCCGCTTGTTTCAGGGCGACTATCAACAAGAGACAGTCTTTTCCGACGAACCGGTGTCCGTCGCTCTGGCGTGGCAAGAGCAGGGCGCTCCCCGGCTGCACCTGGTAGACCTGGATGGCGCAGCAGGCGGCGTCCCCGTCAACCTGGAAGTAATCACCTCCATCCTCCACAACCTGACCATTCCGGTTCAGATCGGAGGTGGTATCCGGGATCTTGCAACGGCTGAATCCTTGCTGTCCGCCGGTGCCGACCGGGTTGTTATCGGGACGGCGGCGGTGGAGAACCCCTCCTTGGTGGAAGACCTGTGCCAAAAGCATGGCAGTCAGCGGGTGGTGATTGCGGTTGACGCCAAGGACGGCCTGGTGGCTATCAAGGGTTGGCTGGAATCGACTGAAGTTAAGGCTCAAGACTTGGTTGAGCAAATGGCATTGCTTGGGGTGCGGCGGATACTGTACACCGATATCTCACGGGACGGCACGCTGACAGAGCCAAACTTTGAGGCGAACGCTGACTTGGTTAGGACTACCGACATGGCAGTCTTGGCTTCAGGTGGGATAGCGACGCTGGACCATGTTCGACGCTTGGTGGATACGGGGGCCGAGGGAGCCATCCTGGGGCGCGCTCTTTACACCGAGGCGTTCAGTTTGCGGGAAGCGATTGCTGTTGCTGAGTAGGAGGGGCGCACGGCCGTGCGCCACTACGGTGCCTGATCGGACGCGGTAGCGTCGGCTTCTGCATCCCGGTTGGCGAATCTTGCTGCCAGCCGCTCTTCCGCCTTGGGCAGCCAATCTTCCCGGAACACTTCCATCAAGATGAAATCGTGGGACATGCGGCGCACCGGTCTGACTTGGGCAAAGCCGCATTTTTCGAAGCATCTTTGGGCCCGCTTGTTCCACTCCAGGGTATGTAGATAGACGCGAGTCAGGTTAATCTCGTTGAAACAATACTCCAGCAGAGTGGTCACGGCGTCATAGCCGTAGGCATTGCTCCAGTAATCCCGGTCGCCAATCACGATTCCCAACTCGGCGTGCTTGTTAACGCTGTCCAAGTCGTAGTACATGCAGTTGCCGATAAACTTGCCTTCCAGGGTTGTGGTGGCGAAGTGATGGGATCCGGGCGTGGGGTATCGCAACTGGTCTTGGGCCAGCTTCAGGAACCGGTCATAGCTCATCGTGAGAGGAAAAGCCGCATCCAGACTGGCCAGCTCAGGGTCTGAGCGCCATATGTAGTCCTGTTCGGCGTCCTCGATTATTTTGTCCCGCAGAATGATGCGGGCTCCTTGTAATTCAACCATGTCTAAGCCGTTCCGATGCGCTGGTTTATCATCTCATTGGCCTGCCGCATCACTGCTGTTTCATTGGGATAAATCAGAATCTTCAAAGCCTCATCTATCGGGAACCATCGGACAACGTCGAACTCCGGGTCATGCAACTCGGTGCCCCCGCCTACCGGTACCATCAAGTAGAAGTGTACCGTTTTGTGATAGCGGACGGCATTGTCGCGGTCAGCGAACCAGTAGGTGATGCTTGAGATTGGCTCCTGCATCTGGACTTCCAGTCCGGTCTCTTCCCGCACTTCCCGAAGTGCCGTTTCCTCCATGGTTTCACCAGCATCGGGAGTGCCTTTGGCCAGACTCCAGCGGGCGTCCTCTGTCAAATCCGTGGCTTCGGCTTCTACTTTCGTTGTTTGTCCCGCATTGGATGTGATCCAGTGTCCACACAATACTGTTTCAACACGTCCCTCTCGCTGCCGGTACACC
>CEVM01127943.1_pt1 | contig 15097 bp, 7 predicted proteins | sample 531481 | NCBI WGS metagenome assembly CEVM01 (sample SAMEA2623649, study PRJEB7988) | marine metagenome | biome: marine biome (ENVO:00000447); feature: mesopelagic zone (ENVO:00000213) & marine oxygen minimum zone (ENVO:01000065); material: "saline water (ENVO:00002010), including plankton...
AATCAGGTCAGGGCGCCCATCTTGATTGACATCACCCACCGCATTTCCCATGGAAAACCGCGAGGTATGTCCAAAATACTCCTTCAGACTTTCCGTAAAGGTTCCGTCACCATTGTTCAAATAATAATAATCATCTTCGTGGAAATCGTTTCCCACATAGATATCAGGCATGCCGTCTTGATTGAAATCTGAAATCGATAGCCCCAATCCGTATCCATTATCACCACCGTAAATTCCTGCCGCTTCGCTCACATCCACAAAGTTTCCGTTATTGTTTTGCATCAAACGGTCGCCGGTCATTGGATTTCTGCGATTTCGTATGTGGGCTCTTCCGAACGATTCTTGAGTATGTACCGCGTGGTTTAGAATATACACATCAAGGTCTCCATCGAGGTCGTAATCGAAAAAGGATGCCGTTGTGCCATAGGCTGCAATATCAAGCCCATAATCCTTGGAAGATTCAATGAACGTGTTGTCGCCCTGATTGATATAAAGCTCATTATGTCCTTGAAAACCGTTGATTCCTACGACTGCCAGCACATAAATATCGTTAAAGCCGTCCCCGTTCACGTCGGCTATCACTGTGCCGGTGTTCCAAGAACTGTTTCCTTCAATACCTGCTTTTTCGGATATATCTTCAAAGGTTAGATCTCCTTTGTTCAAATATAATTTGTTGGCTCCTTGATTGCTCGAAAAAAAGAGGTCGGGGAGGCCATCATTGTTAATATCGCCCATAGCAACACCGCCACCATTATAGAAATACAGGTAATCTAAAATATTAAGGGAATCATCTTCTTTAAGCTGGTTTTTAAAGTGGATACCTACTTGCGTTGCTTCAATCGTCTCGAAAAGTCGAACAGGAGTTTTTTCTTCCTGAGCCGACTCACAAGCGATTAACATTAATCCAATCCAAAGAAGCAACAGCGGTTTACCCATTGGTAGCGAATACTTTCGGTTTTTGATTGTTGATGGCAACAAAGAAATATTCCTTTCCTGAACGGTCTTTGAAGGTCACAATATGTTTCACTTCGTCACGAACAAAGAAGCCGCTGGAATTATAATCTTCCCAGGTAAAATTCATGTTTCCATCATTCAGCAGCACACTTCCGTAATTGGCATCTAAACGCGAATACTGTGGTTTGAACTCATAATCATTTCCGCCTAAGATAATATCGAGAGTGCCGTCGTTGTTTACATCGGTGCAGGCGATACCGCACACACAAGAAAGTTGCGCTCTTGCCGGAAGTGGTTTGGTTGTAAAGCTGCCATCTCCATTATTTATGGCGATCATAGACGAGGAAGTAACAACTTCCTTTACGGTGGATCGCGTTAGGATTTCCGGTGGAAATAGTTCTTGTATTGATTTTTTAGCGTATTCCGAAGCTTTTAAATTTTGCTTCTTGAGTTTCACCAATTGAGATACAATCTCCTTTTTTTGATGAATGGGCATATCGCGTCCGTCAATCTGTTGGGTCATGATTTGCTCAACGGTTCCGTTGTTATCAAAATCATTTACCCACATCTTTATAATATTGGTTTCAGAAGGTTGGTAGTGAATATTCTCTCCTTGGTTTCCGAAGATAAAATCAAGGTCGCCGTCTTGATCAATATCTGTACTGTGAACCGTATTCCACCAACCGGTAAGGGATTCAAAAGGAGAGCTGCTTTTCTGAAGCGTTCCATTGGAATAGTTATAGAAAAGCGGTGCGCCCCAGTCAGATACCGTTACCAGAGTAGGATTTCCGTCGAATGAGAGCCATTTGGCATCTGTGATCATACCACTAGCACGCGTAGCTTCTGCTACTTCCGGTTTCTCTAGGAAACTACCATCTCCTTGATTTTCTAAATAGCGATGTTTCGGGGGAATACCATAGATTCCTATGACGCTTCTAGAACCAATAAAAAGATCGATATCCCCATCTCCATCCATATCCCCGGGGGTAATCACCGAAACGTTATAACTGGACGGCGGTTGGTTTCTCTCGATTCTTGTGAAATTACCTTTGCCATCATTTTGATATAGTCTGATACCGGCTTCAATACTTTGATTCACTTGGTTTCCTCCAGAACCTATTGCTAGATCCAGATCGCCGTCGCCGTCCATATCAAAGAACGCTGCTGCGGTGTCTTCATAACTCGCATCGTTTTGAAAGGATGGGACTGTTTTTGGGCGTAGATCACCATTTTTTTGATGAAGATAAAGTGTACCCGCTTGTCCTGCGGCGCCACCGGCATAGACGTCTTCGTTTCCATCGCCATCGATATCGCCTACGGCTAGTGCTGGTCCTTCTTGAGACATCATTCGATTGATCATTCCTTCAAAATCAAAGTCAACGTAATTGTTTTCTTCGTGTTTGATCAAGTTTTGATTATTTCGTTCTGTGAGTAAGGTCTTTGTCTTTTGAGCCTGTGGTTTGAAGATGCCGGATGCTTCCTGCTGTTTTAATTGGAGGGTTTGATTGGCAGCAACATCTGTTAGTAAGGTTGTTTGATCATTGGGCCAGATAACGCGAAGGGAGTCAATGGTCTTAGCGGTTCCTAAGCCGATGGTCATCCCGTATTCCATAGACGATTGAAAACCACGTGAAGGGATCATTTCTTGTAATACCACTTGATCATCATAATACATTTTGATCGTCGTTCCTATTGCGAAGCGATTTTTTTCAGATCCTTCAAATTGGATTTTAAGGTAATTGTTGTTGGTCTGTTCATTGGTATTATTTCGGTATAGAAAAGAAGGCATGTTCACATTGTTCACTACCAAATCGAGATCTCCATCGTTATCAAGATCTCCATAAGCCGCTCCGTTACTCAGACTAGGCTCGCCCAGTCCCCAATCTTTGGCCCTGTCAGAAAATGTAAGGTCTTTATTGTTGTTATAGGCATAGTTGGGAAGATAGACGACCGGCATTTTATTGATGATCGAGTCAATGGCTTCTTTTTTGCCTGTTAGTGCCATTTTCTGAATGATCTCATTCGCAAAGAAATCAACAAAATCAAGGTCGGTAAGATCATGGTTGATACCGTTGGTAACGAAAATATCACGGAAACCGTCATTATCCATGTCAAACATGAGTCCGGACCAACTCCAATCGGTGGCTGAAATTCCGCTGTAATAGGCAATTTCAGAAAAAGTACCATTCCCGTTATTGAGTTGTAAGGTATTTTGGATGTACTGTTGGTGGAAGTCTTTGCTCTGCTTCAGCTTAAAAACATTATAGCCTTCAAACTCCATCACCGACTTCACCCGTTGGTCGCCATCTGGAAGCATGTCTGTAATAAATACATCGGCATTTCCATCATTGTTGATATCTGCCATGTCTACCCCCATGGCCGAAAGACACAAGTGTGACATCCAATTTTTAATGTCTTCCGTAAAAGTTCCGTCTTGATTATTGATGTAGAGGTAGTCTCGTTCGTAAAAGTCGTTAGAAACATAGATGTCGGGATAGAGATCATTATTCACATCGCTGATCATTACACCCAATCCGAAACCGATCAAACTTCCGTAGATGCCTGCTTCTTCACTTACTTCCGTAAAGGTATCGCCATCGTTGCGCAATAACATGTCACCCACTCCGCGAAAGATCTTTGGGATGTCCCAATTTTGTGCTCTTACATCCCGCTGATGAGCAAACCCTAAACTACTTACCGGAACATTGCTATTATTGAGAATATAGGCATCGAGATCGCCGTCTTTGTCATAATCGAAAAAAGTTGCATGTGTGCTAAAGCCTGTTTTGGCTAGGTTATAGTCATTGGCTTTTTCGGTAAAGGTAAGATCACCGTTGTTGATATAAAGGTCATTGTCGTGATTGTCTCCTTCCATATTTCCGGCATTGCTCACGTAGATGTCTAGGAGTCCGTCTTGATTGATATCAACCATGGTCACTCCGGTAGACCAAGGTTTGTTGCCCCCTACGCCTGCGGTTTCGGTGATGTCATCAAAGGTCATGTTCCCTTTGTTCAAGAACAATTTGTTCTGTTCCATATTAGCGGTCAGGTAGATATCTGCGAGCCCATCGTTATTTATATCACCTATAGCAACACCGCCACCGTTGTAAAAATTTCGGTATTTAAAAATGTTGAAATCCTTTTGATTGACCACGGTATTGGTGAAGTCCATACCACTTTCTTCCGCAGAAAGACGCGTAAATAATGTGGGTGTATTTGTTTTGGATACGGAGTTTTCTTCGGAAGTGTTACAAGCAAATACAGTGATTGCCGCAATAAAAATCCAAAGACATCGTGCAGCGCGATGCATGAACAAAGTTGTCATTAGTCAATTTTTTTTAAGAATAAAAGCTGGTCGTCGTTGCGAGTAACTACCAAATAGGTACTGCCCGCTATGGTTAGTTCTTGGATATGTCGTGCCGCTCCCGGGATATTGAAAGAGGTGTTTTTGGCTTCAGAGAAACGGCCGGAACCATCATTCAACATTAGCAACCCGTGCGAGGCATCTAATCTACTTAATTGTGTGCTGATTTCAAAATTATTTCCGACCAAAAGGAGGTCCAAAAACCCATCGTTGTTCATGTCTTCCACCCAAATATCATTTACGGATGAAATTTGTGCTTTAAAGGGGAGTATATGCTTTTTAAATTGCAGATTCCCTGTGTTTTCAAAGTAACATGTTGCTAGTTCATACACCTTTTTTTGGTATGCTTTTTCCCATAGTTCTTTCGGAAAGAGATCGTGCATGTTGGCCTTAGCAAAGTCCTTATAGCTTAAGAACTTCTTATTGATGATAGGTAACTGTTTGGCGAGTTCATCTTTGGAAGAAAAGGTGGTTTCTTGACCTTTATAGAAATGAGTGACCAGTGTTTCTACGTCATTGTTCCCATCAAAATCGTTTCGGTATAGGGTGATAGGTTCTGAAGGAGTGGCCGTAAGACGTGTGTTTAGGCCCCAATTCCCGGCGACAATATCAATATCCCCGTCGTTGTCAAAATCTTCTGCAACCACCGTATTCCACCATCCGTTGCTGTCTTGACAACCATTATTGGTTTGTAATTTCAGCTTCGTACCGTTATTCAGAAATACAGAAACGGGCATCCAATCTCCTACAGCGATCAAATCGGGGAAGCCGTTGTTGTCAAGGTCGGTCCAGACCATATCGGTCACATTCCCAAGGGTTTGCCACGCAGGAGCAAAGGAGGTAGTGATATCGGTAAAGGTTCCTTTTCCATCATTCTGAAAAAGATATTGTTTTGGGGTATGTCCAAATTGTTGTGGTGTTAAAGAGGCACTGATTGCAATATCCAGATCATTGTCGCCGTCAATGTCAATGGCTTTCACTGCCGAAGCATGCACAGATAGCTCTTTGAAATTTAGACTATCCTTAATGAAGATTCCTCGGTTGTTTCGGTAGAACCTAGGTTGGGTAGGATTGCCTTTCAGAAATTCATTTCCCCCCGAAACGACTAGTAAGTCTAAAAACCCATTGCCGGTAGCGTCAAAGAGAACATGAGCAATATCTTCAGCTATTAAATCTTCCGAAAAAAGCGATTTCTGTTGATTCGTAAAAGAGCTGTTTTGGTTCTGAACCCAAAGTTGTGACGCTTGGTTCTTCGCACCCGATATAAAAATATCGTCGCGTTGATCGTTATTGATGTCCCCTACTGAGATAGACGGACCTTCATTTGACATGGCAAATGGGATTAGCGGATCTCTATTGAAATCTAAGGTGGTGTTTTCTTCGTGTGTATATGGAATAATTGATGGAATTGCTTCCAGATAGCTTGGTGTGTTGATTTTTGATGTTTCGTAAAAATTGCCTGAGGCATTCGATGCGTTTACGATAATCTGTTGGTTTGTGGGAACAGTATGCATCGTTTCATAAGTGCCATTGGGCCATACAATTGTTAGGCTATCTGGTGTTTGACCTTTGGTCCACCCAAAATGTAGCTGTGGTGCCACTGCGGAGAGATACCCTTTTGTGGTAAACACTTCTTTTTGTTGCAATTGAGCGTTTGTATACAATAAAGCTTTCGCGCCTATTCCCAATGGATTTAACGAATCTCCTTCGAATGTAATATTTACATAATTTCGTTCGGGAAAACGAGTGGTGCTCTCATTTTTAAATAGAAAAGCTGAGCTATTTACATTGTTGACTATTAAATCGAGGTCTCCGTCATTATCCAGATCGGCATAGGCGGCGCCATTGCTATAGGAAGGGGTTGCCTCATGCCAGACATCTTTTGGGTTTTTAAACGTATTGTCGCTGTTATTCTGAAAAAAGTAGTTGGGAACATGCTTCGTTGGTATCTTGTCGATAAAGGCCATATCGGTTTTATCCATTCCTTCGTTTAGAGAACGTTGAATGTTCTCATTGGCGATGAAATTTATAAAGTCCATATCATTGGTAGCACCAAGAATTCCGTTGGTAATATAAATATCATTCCAACCATCATTGTCGAAGTCGGCAATCAACGGACTCCAAGACCATTCGGTTGCTGCAATGCCGCTCAGTTGTCCCGTTTCACTAAAGCTATTATTCCCATTATTGAATTGTAAGCTGTTTTGCATGTACTGATGTGCATAGCCATTTTTGATGTAGTTGGAATAGATCTGGTAATTAAACTCTGCACCGGCAGTTTTATAGGTGTCGAGTGATTCAGGAAGCATGTCCAGAGAGATAATGTCCGGGAAGCCATCGTTGTTGAGGTCTCCAATATCATTTCCCATAGAAAAATGCGTGGTATGTCCTATTTGATTGGGTTCTGAAGTGATCAGTTCTTTGAAGGTTTTGTCCCCTTGATTCAGATATAAATAATCATTTTCGAAGAAATCATTGCTGATGTATAGATCTGGGTATCCGTCGTTGTTGAGGTCACTTATCGAGATACCTAATCCATATCCAATCTTACTTTGAAAGATTCCGGATGCCTCCGAAACATCTATAAAAATACCGTCTTGATTTTCCAATAGCTTATCTCCCGAAGTAGCGTCTGGGATGTTTCGCACATTTCCTCTTCCGTAATTCTGATTGGGATTTGTGGCATGATTCAGAAGAAAACAATCGAGATCGCCATCAAGATCGTAGTCAAAAAACGCGGCTTGGGTGCTATATCCGCTAAAATCTAGTTGATATGATGCAGCATCTTCCTTAAAAGTAGGAATTCCCTGCGCATCATTTCCTTGGTTTACAAATAGCAGATTGTGAGAAGGGCCGTCGCTAAGTGCGGCCACTTTGCTAACATAAATATCTACGCGTCCATCGTTATTGATATCGGTAACAGTCACTCCGGTGGTCCATCCGGTGGCATTTGAAATGCCGGCAAGTAAGGTGATGTCTTTAAACTTGAAAGCACCTTGATTAAGGTATAATTTATCGTCTCCTTGATTAGCAGTAAAGTATAGATCTAGGAGTCCGTCTTGATTAAAATCTGCGGTTGCCACTCCTGCGCCATTGTAGTAATAGATATAGGTGAGTATGTTTAATTCGGGTGTGCTTTCGATTGTATTTTCAAAGTCAATTCCAGATGCCTCAGGGGCAATCTGTTTAAAAAGAGGGTTATTTGGTGTATTATTTTCTTCGGAATTGGTGCAACTATAACAAATCAAAAATACAAGGTACCCTGTCAATGGAAGCATGCCGTTAAGGATGTTATAAAGGGACCTCATTTGTTTAGCTGTAAATTCGAAAAGCCTTGCTATTCATAGATAAAGGTAGTGTAAAAAGAACAGGCCGCCTACAAGAGACGACCTGTTACTTACATATAATAAAGATGAATTAGTAACCAGGGTTCTGTACTAAGTTTGGATTAGTAAGGAGTGCTGTTTCCGGGATCGGATACAGGTTTTTGGTCTCATCACCAACCGCCGCCGGATCTTTAAATTGCCAATCTCTGGTGTACTGACCAAAACGAATCATATCGTTACGACGCCAGAACTCAACATATAATTCACGTCCGCGTTCTGCTAACATTTCAGCTTCACCAACGCTGCCAAGTGGAGTAGCGCCACGAATAACACGCAAGTCATTTACCATTCCGGTAGCATCACCACCCATACGCATCATTGCTTCCGCTTTCATTAAGTGAGCATCTGCATATCGGAAAATGATCTCGTGCGAGCGGAAGGAACCACCATCTGCCTCATTCGGGTGATATTTGATCACGCGAATACCGGTGTCTTCAGTATTTCCGGAAAGCCCAGGAAGATCTTTAGTAAACACTAAAGGCTGTCCTGCACGTGTGGTCAACTGACTTCCATCTGCATTGTATTGCTGCCCGATCAAGAATCCATACCCAATACCTAAATTGTCATCATTGGCAGTAGCAGCATCGGGTACAAAACCACGGCGCTCTTCTTGTCCGCTTCCAACAGTGTTCGAGTTAGGATCTCCTTCAAAACTGTCATAGAATTCGGCCAGTGTTGTAAATCCGTTCCATCCACCTCCTGTATTATCAGGAGAGTTTTGGTTATAGTGCATTCCATTCCAAATACGGTTTCCAACAGAAGTTGTCGCAAACCAGATCGTTTCAGAATCCACATCCGGTGTGAAAATATCGAAATATCCCGCCTGTAGAGCATATCCATCAGCTGCAATAGCGTCCACAGCATCAATAACCGCTTGATAATTAGGAGCACTACCGGTGTAGCGTTCACTATTCAAAATAGCTTTTGCCATAAGGAAGTTTGCGGTTGCTTTTGAAGCTCTGTTGGTATCAGCACTAGGTCCTACTGAAGGAAGATTTTCTACTGCAAATTGAAGATCTGCAATAATAAAGTCGTATGCTTCTTGCGCAGTAAATACTTCTGGCAATACATCGACACCATCACCTGGCTGTCTGAACGGTGCTATCCCCCAAAGATCTAGTACAAAATACATACTGAAGGCGCGTAAAAAACGAGCTTCCGCTTCTTGTTGTGGGGAGGGAGCACTAAGAGGGTCAATAATTTGAGAAGCTCTCAGTACATTCTGGTTCAAGTTATTCCATACACCCAAAATATATTGGTGTGTTGAGTTCCAGTTGTGCGCATGCAATGTTCTCCATACCCCATTGTCACCCCAGTCGGTACCTCGGGTAGGAACCAATTGTTCGTCAGTAGAAACTTCGTTAAGTGCAAAGAAGTTTGCTTGATCCCCGAGCTGGCCGTAGGTGTCATTGTAAAGGTTCGTTAACGATGCATCCACGTTTGCCACGCCTTCAAAAACAACGGTTCCTTCCGCAATGATGGAGTCTGACTCTTCAAGTTCTAGGTCAGTACAAGCCGCGCTGGCAAACAAGAGCATTAGACATGCTAAATATGTCTTGTGTACATTCATAAAATTCATGATTTTCTTCATAATCTTTTTTTTAAAATTGAGCATTAAGTCCTAATGTAATAGTCCTTGGTCTTGGAAAAGCAGTATAATCAATACCTGCGGTTGGTAGGTTGTTTAACAAATCACCACCGGCTGGGCTGACGCTAACTTCTGGGTCTGGCCCTGAGTAATCTGTGATTACAAAGAGGTTTTGACCTGTAAGGCTCAAGCGTAATGATTCAAGCAATGAATCTTCTTGTAGCGGCCAGTCGTAACCAATGGATGCATTTTGCAAACGTACAAAATCTCCTTTTTCTAAGAAACGTGTTGAAACATCTGCAGCAGCGGTGAAAGCCTCTCCGGTATTTAGCGTTTCTAGAGGTACGTTTCTAGAGTTCGCAAAAGAACCGGCAGTAAAGAATGCATTAGCCGTGTTGTTATAAATATAGTGTCCGAATTGACCTGCTAAGAATGCTGAAACGGTCCAACGCTTGTACGATGCCGAAGTTGAAAAACCTCCGGTAAAGTCAGGCAATGCACTTTTTCCAACAAACTGTTGACGGTCTTCTTGGATCGGTTGTCCATCGGCATCAAATCCTTCGAAAGGACGCAGATAGTAAGAGAAAAGCGGTTGTCCTTCTTCTAATTGCTGTGCGAAGGCACCTGTTAAACCTTGTCCTCGAATCGTACCTGCAGGATAAACACCTTCAAGTGATTTGATCTCATTCTTGTTGTAGGCTAAATTAAAGTTTGCGTTCCACGTGAAGTCTTCGGAATCTACGATATCGTAACCCAACGCCACCTCAAAACCGGTGTTAACAACCTCAGAGTTTGGTAAGTTTCTGAATATAAATTGCTGCACCGCAGGTTGAGGAGAAATAATCTGGAATAATAGATCTTTGGTGTTCTTGTAGTAATAGTCTAAGCTACCGTAGAATCTATCGTTTCCGAATCCAAAATCAAGTCCCGCAGCGTACTGTATGGTTTCTTCCCATTTCAAATCAGGATTTGGGAACGATACGTCTACAATTCCAGGGATGTTGATGTCTCCTCCATCAGAGATCACATCACCTCCAGCAAATCGTTGACGTTGCGTTTGGTTACCATATCCAAGTCCTTCTTGGTTACCGGTAATACCTACCCCAGCTCTTAACTTAAGGGTAGAAACATTGTCTCCAATGAAATCCTCGTTATGGATCTTCCATGCTACGGCTCCTGAAGGGAAGTATCCGTACTGATTGTTCTCACCAAAACGAGACGAACCATCCGCACGAATGGTGGCGGTAAACAAGTACTTGTCGTTGATGCTGTAGTTCAGACGAGCAAAGTACGATTGAAGCTCATCTGTGTTATCAAAGGTGTCAACAAATAATGTTCTCACGCCTCTGAAGGAGCTAATGTTAAGATCCTGTTCTGACACTGGATCTGGGAACAGACGATTGATAAAAACTCCTCCTAAATTAGGAGCATAACCAAACTGTTGGAAATCCCCAACAATTTTACTTTCAAGATCGTTTGCAGATCGCAATAGGTCTTCTCCCATCTCAGGCAAGCTGGTTGTATAGAATCCAAAACCGTTGATGTTTCTTCCGGAACGTTGGAAATCCTGGAAGGAGTATCCCACAATCGCGTCAAGATTCGAATCTCCGAAATCCTGATTGTAATTTAAGGTCGCTTCCAAAAGTTTGTTTTCGGTATCTAATTGATTGATCGCACCGTTACCATTTCCGAAGGTACCCTGATCCACGTTATTCGCTTTCGCGGAAGCCAAGGCTTGACGTGTTGATTCTGAATAATCATATCCAAGATTAATCTTCGCAGTTAACGACTCTACGATATCATATTCCGCAGAGAAATTTACTAAATAACGATTGGTCTTTGATTCGTTATTGGTAAACTCGATTAAGTTTGCAGGGTTGGTCAATCCACCAAAGGTAAAGTTTGGATCGATAGGCCAAGTAGGATTCGCACTAAGTGCAGAACCTAGTAAGTCTCCTCTAAAACCTGCACTACCACTTAAAGGCGGCGTTTCATCGTTTACACGAGAAAGGGTTCCTTGAAGACTTAAACGAAGTTTGTTATCGAAAAATCTGTGATTGGCATTCAAACGTCCTGCAATTCTTTCTAAAGAAGAGTTTTGTACCACCCCAAATTGTTTTCCATATCCAAAAGAGGCGCGAACGTTACCATCTCCATAATTGTTGGAGTATGAAATATCATTATTTGTTGAAGTGGCAGTTCTATACACATAATCTTGCCAGTCGGTGCTATTCCCAAAGTCTTGAGCATCAACATCTAGTCCAAAACGAGCGCGTTGTGCTAAAAATTGACTAGCGTTCATTAGGTCATAACTCTTACGAACTTTGGCAACACTTAGGCTTGAATTTAAGGTCCAGTTTCCACCTTGAGAACCACGCCCTGATTTAGTGGTGATGATCACTACCCCATTTGCTCCACGAGAACCATAAATAGCTGTTGCAGAAGCATCCTTCAAAATACTGATGCTCTCAATGTCATTAGGATTCAAGAAGTTTAATGGGTTTTTTGCTGCGGAAGAACCAAAACCAACATCTTGTCCTTCTGCGGAAGTATTACCTCCTGAAAGCGGTACACCATCTACCACGAAAAGCGGATTGTTGCTAGATCGAACAGAGTTCGTACCTCGAATTCTGAAGTCAATACCGGCTCCTGGTTCACCACTGGATTGTGAGATTTGTACCCCGGCAGTTTTTCCTTGAATTAATTGTTCGGGCGACGATATAACCCCTTGGTTAAATTCTTCGGAAGTAACCGCAGTTACAGATCCGGTCGCATCTCTAACCGTAGTCGTACCATATCCGATGACCACGACTTCGTTCAAAGCTTCCACATCTTCAGAGAGGGTTACGTTAATAGTAGCGCGACCATCAGCAGCTACTTCTTGCGTAGCGTAACCAACATAGCTAAAAACGAGGGTGGCATCTGAAGCCACATTATTTAAGGTGTAATTTCCGTCAAAATCTGTTTGAGCCCCATTGGCAGTCCCCTTAACGATAACATTCACTCCCGGTATCGGCCCGGTAGCATCTGTTACAGTACCGCTAACAGTTGTTTGCGCGTAGGTAGCACCTCCCAAAAGTAAAAGTATGGGAAGCAACAGAAGTTTAGTTAATAATTTGTTTCTCATTTGGTTCCTGGTTTAAAGTTAATTTAATCGTTACTTAAAATTTACTTCCTATCACCATTCTTAAAAGGATGTAAAACATCCAACTTGTAGTTGTAGGAAGATACAAAATATTTATAGTTTATTGTATTTAAATCGTTATGAATTAAGTATTTGAGAGTTACAAAGTGGTTGAGGTCGTGAACGGTATTTTCAGATGACTTAAAAAAATCAATCCTCTTCAACGGATGGCTAATTCCCAGACCTTTTCCCAAATAACAATCTGTGATGTTCAAGCAACCATTCATAGTTATTTCTAATGCTTGCGAAGAGGATTGATTTGAATTCATTTCCATGATGTTCGACCCTATCAAATTGTCTATATGTAAGGACAGTGAAATATCACCGTTGCTTAACACTGTAGTAGGAGCTAACTCAAATCCCAATACAGGAGTTAGTGATACTAAATAGAAGATGCCGGCAACCAATAATTGGTGTCGAACACGAACATTCATTTGTTGAATCTTAAACACTTAATTAACTGTAAAACTTAATTTGTTAAAATTTTAACAACATTTTAGTAACTACGAATTTCAAATTTTTTTTTCAATTTTATAATAAATACAGGCTAAAAACGCGATTTTAACAGCCGAAAACGTTTTCGATTGAGGTATTGACAAATACAACCTTAAAGTATCTATTTAAACCACCTTTGATATAAATAAGCGTTCTGTTTTTTCGTTCATTTGTTAACATAATATTATATTTGAGTGGAGCGAATAAAAAGACTTTTCCAGAACCTGAGGAAAAGGACCATTTTATATAAAAGTTCTCCTTAAAAATATTGCTCGTCAATGAAAGAAGTTACCTTAAAGCAGATCGCCGAAAATTTAGGAATTTCCATTACCACCGTTTCAAAGGCACTCAAAGATTATCCAGATGTGAGTGCCAAGACCAAAGCTCGGGTGAAGGAAGAGGCTGCGAATTTAAATTATAAGCCTAATGTATTTGCTGTTAATTTGCGAACTAAAGAATCCAAGACACTGGGGCTGATCATTCCTGAAGTAGTACATCATTTTTTCTCCAGCGTGATCAATGGAATCATCGAGCAAGCAGAAAAAAAGGGATATTTAGTTATTATTTTACAATCAAACGAGAACTTCGAATTAGAAAAGAAACAGGTCGATCTGCTTATTAGTAAGCGGGTGGATGGTATCATGATCTCCTTAGCTAGTACCACTGCAGAGATATCGCACATCAATCGGATTAAAGAATTGGAAATTCCGTTGGTGATGTTCGATAAAATATCCAAGCTAGTGGATTGTTCAAAGATTATTATTAACGATCGAGAGGCTGCTTACAAGGCTACCAAGCATCTTATTGACAGGGGTTGTAAGCGTATCGCTCACTTTCGGGGTCCATTATTGCCGCAAAACTCTATCGATCGATTCTTAGGCTACAAGAAAGCATTGGAGGATCATGGTATCACCTATGATTCTTCTTTAATATATATATGTGAACGGGTAAACTATGAAGATGGTCGAAAAGCAGCGCAGCAATTGTTGGAAGATCATGATGATGTAGATGGAATCTTTACCAATACCGATCTCATTGCTGTAGGAACGATTGCTGTGTTCAATGAGCGCGGTATCAAAGTTCCAGAAGAAGTGTCTATTATGGGCTTTAGTAATTGGTTTGTTTCTCAAGCCATCACGCCTTCGTTAAGTACTGTAGATCAGCCCGGTTATGAAATGGGAAAACAAACCTTTAAAATGCTTCGAAAGGAGATCAAGGCTAAAAAGAAAAAGAGTGCGTTTACCCCTAAAACTGTAACGCTGCCCACACATGTCATTCAGCGAAACTCTACTTAATCTTTCATTAATTAAAATACATTAAAACTCATTCTAATAGGAGCATCATGGGATTCTCTATCTTTCCTGAAATGCTATGTGCTACACAATATATCTCATTACTCTGACGGGTCTTGCAATACCAATTCCCCTTCAAATCGTATGAAAAATTGTAGGTTAAGCGAACATCGTTGAAATTGAAATGTAAAAACAATCGGTCGCAATACGACGGTGTGATTTCAAAATCCCAGACATTACATCGGTTCAAGTGAGAGATTATATTATCCTTGAATCGAATTCGACCCCAAAGATCGAGGGGTTGGAAATCCTCGATTACTAGAGCCCTGAACCGCGGATCGCTATCTTTGGCTAGTTGATACAACTCCCAATAGCAATCTTTCCGAAGGTCAATCGGGGTTTCTCTATTCAGAATAAATCTGTGTTTCATAAGGAGAATGATGTGTAGAAGATATCATATAATACTTCAAAAAAACAAGCTGTTATTTATTCAAAGCTACATGATTATTCTGTGCCCAATACGCTTTACTTTCAAAAATGACCAAGAATAAACTTTTCGCCATCTATCCAATAAAAAAATCCATCACCTAGGCGAATGGGCTTCATGTTCATTGGTACCTCCAGGATTCATTTTCAGGAGAAAAATGTTCCTTTGGTTGCGAAAGTCAAAATATAAAATCCACGGCCTTCGGCCCTATATTTTTAATTTACAATCGCTCTTAAAAGCAAGCTTTCAACACTTTTGAAAATTAAAAAACCCACTCAATTTGAGTGGGTTTCATGTTCATTGTGGTACCTCCAGGAATCGAACCAGGGACACACGGATTTTCAGTC
>CEVM01127269.1_pt1 | contig 15058 bp, 14 predicted proteins | sample 531481 | NCBI WGS metagenome assembly CEVM01 (sample SAMEA2623649, study PRJEB7988) | marine metagenome | biome: marine biome (ENVO:00000447); feature: mesopelagic zone (ENVO:00000213) & marine oxygen minimum zone (ENVO:01000065); material: "saline water (ENVO:00002010), including plankton...
GAGAAAGATAAGCAAAAATATTTTCTCCAGTTTGATTATCAGTTGGGATCCAATTAATTTTCCCAGTATGTGGTTTATAGATTGTACCCATTGGGGGCTTTACTAGCCATTGAAAACTATAAAATCCTCCAGCGGAATCAACTGTCGCTGGTATCTTTATAGAATCTCCAACAAATATTGAATCGACCTTAGAAATATTGCTTATGAGGGAATCAATTGCTACTTGATCAATTGAAGATTCAGTAGATAATTCCTCATCAAGTATTTTATATAATCCCGATTCAATCCTTTTTAAAATAGTATTATTTATCACTTCTGATGATGATGTATCAGCAATACTAAACAAATTTTTTCCTGAATATTCAGATTGCCTTAAAGATAGTTTATTATCCAAATAAGATAGCATTAATACTTCATCATTCTGAAACGGTAATAAAACTCCTTCTTCATCATTATAAGTAATATCATATACCCATATGTCTGGTGCATATAGATTTTCTTTGTCTTCCAAAACAAGTAAATCTGATGAAATTTCTGATCCATCATTAACAGAAAATATTCCTGTTTTAAGTATATTATTTTCTTTGCTAAAAATTAATATCATTTCACCATTATTTGTTGTTAGCAAGGCTGTATATACTCTACCATAACCATTTTTTAATATTTCTGGATGAATAATTTTAGGCTCATTAATAGATAGGGTTCCAAAATCCTCTACTAAATTAAAAATTGCAGCTTTTCTAGAAGGGCTTCCGAAAGACACTGCAAACATAGATAGGGAATCTGCCTGATGAAAATTAATATTTGAAGGACGTAATAAATCTTTTTCACCAGGGAAATCAAAAAGTTCCATAGGGACCGAGGAAAACCTTCTTCCTGTCCATTTGAATGCTACAAGCCAAGGAGTTTTTTTATCCGAAATAATTGATGGGGAGGATATTATTGCAATTATTTCTGGCTTAGGATCTTGATTAATATTTGCTAATGTTACATCAACTATTGAGGCAGATCTTACTCCATTAGGATGATAGTACCATAGTTCTTGATGATTACTATCATCATCAATTTCTACATATTGTATTCCACCATCTTTTAATATCAGAATTTCATTTAGATTATTTTTATTAAGATCATAAGTCCCTATAATCTTAATTGGGTTAGCATGAAGACACAAAGATATGGGTAGGGCTAATAGCAAAATCAGCCCTCGCAAATTATTCATTAGTGCCTTCCGAGGCTTTATGCGAAAACAATTGTACATTGATTTCTATACTAGAATATACAATAATATAATATCAACCGTCCAATATCTAATTATCATATATAATTTTATTATTATTAAGTAAATATATAAATAATTGTTCTTTCTTTATTATAAACATTTCGCTACCGAATTGGAATTGTAAAGGATAAATTTCCAAAGTTAAATTTGATACGATTGCAATCTGAAGGTATAATGAAACTATATAAAGTACTTATTCTTTCTATTCCATTATTAGTTAGCGCACAAAGTGACCTCTACCCTGTGGAAGACTATTTTGGCGGAGGAATAGGGTATAGTCCCATGTATATGATGCTTGATTCAATACCAGGCACAAACCAACTAAAAAAAGTGGGGCTTAACCCCGATGATTTTAATAACCCTTTTGTTGTTCATGGTGGAGAAGGTTTTACACAAATTTCCGGTAGATGGAGATTGGGGGGATATGCCGGTATTGGAACCTCCAGAATAAGTAATGCATTAAGTGTTACTCTTGCTATAGATAATAATGGGTTAGCTGGAATTCAAGATACTATAACCCCGGCTCAAGGTGGGGATCCACAGTATAATGAAGATAGAACTGAGTCTTACAGTGGGGTTTTTGTCCCAACAGTTGAAGCAAAGTTTACTTTTATGATAAGTGCAATAACCATGGAATATGTAGTTCCAATTTTTCGAGATCTGGAAGTTGCAAGCGGAGCAATGTTTGGACTTGGAAGAACAATTATTTCAGTCGATCAAAATACTGGTACCCCAAGATGGGATTCGAGTTTTAATAACAATTATGGGTATGTTCAAAATAATAATCTTATATATGAAGTTAATACTGAGCAAGAAATTCAAGATTTACAAAATTCATATTTACCACCAATATCAATTAGTACTGGCATGACAAATTTGAGTGGATCATTTTTTAACTTTCAGCCATATATGGCTGTTAAATGGCAAATAACAGATAGGGTTGGCCTCAGAATAAGCATAGGATATAATAAGGGCATTATTCAGGCTGGACAATGGAAGTTAAATGATCGTTTTCAAATTAGTGATTCACCAAAATCTGCTTTATCTGCACTTTCATTCAGAACAATGATATATTTCGGTTTATAATTAGACCATATTAATTTTAACTAATCATGAAAAAATCATATAAGTCCCATGTAAATTTTTCTTTTCTCACAACAGTAATTATAATTACTATAATTATTACGCTTCCTTCTGTTCGCAACCTTTATTCTGCAACCAAGGACACTTACCGTATTATTGAAAATAAATTCAGAATTTTTAATCAAATGATACAATATGTTAACGAATATTATTATGATGATGTTGATTTAGAAAAAATATGGGATGGTGCCTTTCATGGGTTTATGGAGAAGCTTGATCCACATTCTGTATATATACCGCCTAAAAAACAAGAAGAAATCGATGAAATTTTCCGTGGAAAATTTCAAGGCATTGGAATTGAGTTTGATATATTAGATGGATATATTACTGTAATAGCTCCTGTAGCTGATAGTCCATCAGAAAGAGTTGGACTTCATCCCGGTGATAAAATAATTGAAATAGATGGTAAAGATGCTTACGGAATTACTAAAAATGAAGTAATGAAAACTTTACGTGGGCCTAAGGGAACAAGTGTTGGCTTAACAATTGCTAGGATAGGCGAGGAACCGTTCCCTGTTACAATAATTAGAGATATAATTCCCATTTATAGTGTTCGTGCGTCCCTAATGCTGGATGATAAAACTGGATATATATGGTTAACAAGATTTACAGCAACATCATCAGAAGAGATGAAAAATGCAATAAAGAAATTAGATAATCTTGGTATGAAACGTATGATCTTGGATTTAAGAAACAATAGTGGAGGTTTTTTGGAACAAGCCGCTGAAATAGCAAATATGTTTATAACATCTCGAGATACTCTTGTATATACGATTGGTAAACACAACAATACCAATGAAGTCTTTATGGCAAAACCTTCTAAAGGGAGATCAGATTACCCATTAATAATTTTACTAAATAGGGGATCAGCCAGTGCTAGTGAAATTGTTGCTGGAGCAGTTCAAGATCTTGACAGAGGATTAATAATAGGTGAAACAAGTTTTGGTAAGGGGTTAGTGCAGAGACAACTTGGACTGCGTGATGGATCTGCTATAAGGGTAACAATAGCTCGTTATTTCACGCCAAGTGGGCGATTAATCCAAAGGCCTTTTGAAGATGGGAACACACGGGAGTATTATTCTGAATTGTACAAAAAAGATAGAGAAGCTATGATTGATTCATTAAAAGAACTTCGTCCTAAATATAAGACTAGAGCAGGTAGGGTTGTATACGGGGGAGGTGGCATTACTCCTGATGAATATATACCATATGAATTAAATTTAAATAAAAGTACTCAAAAAATAATTGGTAGTCAAAAAAGACCGCTATTTAATTGGGGTACAAAATTTGTTTCTGAATATGGAGATTCATTAGATGATTTTGAAAATTTCAAAGAATCATGGTTGGTTAATGATTCAAATTATGCTAATTTTTTAAATTATTTGATTGAACTAGAAATAAATTCTGATACTACTGAAATTTCAATTGATGAATCATATATAAAAAATATGATTAAATCTGAAATTGCTGGGGCAAAATGGGGAAAAGATATGCAATGGGGCATTAGGCTAATGCAAGATAATCAAATAACAGAGGCCCTAAAATATTTTGATCAAGCAAAAGAATTTTTATCTAAAAATTAATTTAATGAAATTAAAGGAAGCTAAATTTTTTAAAAATTTGATAATTTTATCTAAAAATTGAATTTGAGCGGTTTTCTAAAAGCCTATGGATAGACAAAAAAATTCAATTAAATTCGCCACTATTCATTTTGTTATGAATATATTTCCAATATTTAGAAGTAAAAGAAATGAATTTGAACAATATTAACGGAGGTTTAATAATATGGTAGAATATTTTATTAATGGTGGTCCATTCATGTGGCCAATATTAATATTGCTTCTTGCAGGATTTGGAATTGTTGGTGAAAGATTTTATTCGCTTATTTCATCATCAATCGATACATCCAAGTTTTTTGAAGATGTTGAAGAAACTCTTAATAATAATGGTGTGGACGCTACTTTGGAGCTGTGTAATAATACAGAAGGACCTGTTGCTAAAATATTTAGCGCTGGACTATCACGAATCGATAGGGGTTTAGAAGAGGCTGAAAAAGCTATATCTAATGCCGCATCTTTAGAAATGTCATTTTTAGAAAAAAATATGATTTGGCTTAATGCCATAATTACTATAGCTCCTATGCTTGGTTTTACTGGTACGGTAGCAGGGATGGTTAATGCATTCGATGCTATTGCAGCTGCTAATGATATTTCGCCTGCCGTTGTGGCGGGAGGTATTTCGCAAGCTCTTTTAACAACAGCATTTGGATTAATTGTGGCTATGATTATTCAAATATTTCAGAACTTTTTTGTTTCAATGATCGATAAACTACTATTAGAAATGGAAGAGTACTCAGCTAAAATATTAGATAGACTATACGAATCAAAATAAGTCAAATTAGTTTTATAAATAAATGAGTAAGAAGCGCAGGTTTAAAGGTGGCGAAATCCCAACGGCATCTATGGCAGATATTGCATTTCTGCTATTAATCTTCTTTTTGGTAACTACAACCATTGATATGGATAAAGGGCTGGGGATTATCTTGCCAGCTGAAGGTGAAGAGCTAGAGATTAAAAAAACAAATATATTAAATTGCTTAATAAACTCACAGGGAAATGTTTTGCTTGGGGGTGACCCCGTTGCCCTGAAAGATGTAAATAAGGAAATACGTAGAAGATTAGCTGAGAATAATAAATTAATTATATCTGTGAAAGCTCATGAAAAAACAAAATATGGGGATTATGTTTCTTTAATTGATCAATTAAAGCGTGCGAATGCGACTAGAATTTCCATTGCAGATGCTGAATAATGAAGCTTGATAGAAAAGTAAATATTAGCAGTGATATTCCAACGGCTTCAATGCCAGACATTATTTTTATGCTTCTAATATTTTTTATGGTCACTACAGTTTTACGGGAATACTCGGGTTTAGATGTTGAACTACCTAAAGCAAAACGCATTCAAAAATTGAAATCAAAAAGGCATACTGCTCATATTTGGCTATCAAAACAAGGGCAGATATCTATAGAGGATAAACTTATTCGATCTGAAAATATTAGGCATATCATGTACTCTAAGCGTGCTGCTGATCCTCAATTAACTGTTTCCATAAAGGCTGATAAATCAGCCCGTATGGGCTTAGTTTCAGATATCCATACTGAACTTCGTAAGGCTGATGCGCTTATGCTAAACTATTCATCCAAGACTTCTGTAGAATAATAAAAATAATGTTAGATCAAGCAGCTATTTTATCCTTAAAGTTTAAGTACCCTTTAATTATACGTCTTGCAACTCTCTTTAGTATAATAATATTAATTTTAACATTTTTAATTTATCCTAGGTATTTAGGATTACTTGAACTTGAAGATTTTGAGCTTCAAGAGATAATTATAGAAAATATTCCTCAAACTCAGCAAATAGAAAAACCTCCGCCCCCTGCAAGGCCATCTGTACCTGTTGAATCTGAAGATGAAGACATTGCTGATGATTTAACTATTGAAGAAACTGATTTAGATAGTTTTGAGGCGTGGGATGCTCCTCCTCCTCCTCCTGAGGGCCCAAGAGTAAAGTTTATTCCTTATGATGATCCTCCACAACCTTTATCATCTATTAAACCGGTTTATCCTGAAATTGCTCAAGAAGCAGGAATTGAGGGGACAGTTGTTGTTCAAGTTTTTGTTGATAAAAAAGGACGTGTTCAAGATACCTTAATTCTAAAAGGCATCCCAAATACTGGATTAGATGAAGCGGCAGTAACGGCTATTAAGAAAACTCGCTTTCGTCCTGCAAAACAAAGAGAGAGAGCTGTGGGGGTGTGGATTTCTATACCCGTTAATTTTAGATTAAAATAATTATTTATTGCTTAATAGAATAATAACTTAATTAAAAAAGAGCACTATTTGGGGTTACCAAATAATTTATTCCACAACCAAATAATCGGATCATAATATCGATCTGCAACTCTTTCTTTAAGAGGAATAATTCCATTATCTGTGATTTGTATATGCTCTGGACAAACATCAGTACAACAGCGAGTAATATTACACATACCTGATCCATAATCATTTTTAATATTTTCTATTCTATCTGCTTTATCAAGTGGATGCATTTCAAGACTTGCTAATCGTATCATAAATCTTGGTCCGACAAATTCATTTTTTTTATCATGATCTCTCAATACATGGCAAACATTTTGACATAAATAACATTCTATACATTTTCTAAATTCCTGTACTCTATCCACATCTTCCTGCATCATAATATAATTACCATTATTATCTTTTTTATTAGGATCCGGGGTAAAAGGGGTAATATTTTTATTTTGTTTATAATTCCATGAGACATCAGCAACTAAATCCTTAATTAATGGAAATGTTTTTATTGGTCTAACTGATATTGTTTCTTTCGGACTATATTCATTCATTCTTGTCATACAAGCTAATTTTGGTTTGCCATTAATTTCAACACTACATGAACCACATTTCCCTGCTTTACAATTCCACCTTACAGCCAAGTCTCCTACTTGTTCAGATTGTATACGGTGTATTACATCAAGAACAACCATGCCTTTATCCACCTCTACTTTGAAATCTTTCATAGTTCCTTCTCTTGAATCACCACGAAATAATTTGAAATTTCTTAATCCCATATTCTATTACTCTCCCTTTTCAAGCAATACTTCATTTTCTAATTCTTCAATACTAAGCTGGGCAATTCTTTTTAACTCTGGGTCGGGCTCATCTCGCATAACCTTATCAACGATCATCGTGCCTTCATTAGACTTGCTAATAACAATATTATATTGAAGCCATTCATCGCGCTCCCCTTCAAAATCAACTCGGGTATGTGCTCCTCGGCTTTCTTCTCTCATTTTTGCTGCTCGAGCTACAGATTCTGCTGTCACAAGTAAGTTTCTCAGGGAAATAGCTTGATGCCAACCTGGATTGAATTGGCTCGCGCCATCAGCTTTAACATTATTAAATTTTTTCCATAAATTGGAAAGTTCATCTAGTCCTTCAGATAAAAGCTCATCTGTCCGTACAATTCCAACATTATTTTGCATTAATTCTTGCAGATCTTCATGGATTAAATATGGATTTTCACCTTTTTCACGATTTAAAATATCCGTTGCAGAACGTATGATTTTTTGAACAGCATCATTGTTTAAGTTGTGATTATTATTTATTGATTTAATATAATTAACCGAACCTGAGCCAGCAAGTTTCCCACAGACTAGTAAATCAGAAAGTGAATTTCCGCCCAATCTATTGGCACCATGTACCCCCGCTGCACATTCTCCACACGCAAACAAACCAGGAACTCGGGTCATTTGGGTATTAGCATCTACTTTGACACCTCCCATAAAATAGTGTAATGTTGGGCCAACCTCCATTCGTTCATTTGTAATATCTAGCTCAGCTAATACTTTAAATTGATGATACATAGAAGGCAACTTGCGCTTAATATCTTCGGCGTTTCTACGGCTAGCAATATCTAAATAAGCACCGCCATGAGGCGAGCCTCTTCCTGCTTTTACTTCTTTTCGTATTGCACGTGCAACAACATCTCTAGTTAAAAGTTCTGGAGGCCTTCTTGCATCTTTATCACCCTCCAACCAACGATTAGCTTCTTCCTCAGAGTCAGCAGTCTCCGCTGCAAAACGATCTGGAATATTATCATACATGAATCTTTTATTTTCACTATTAGTCAATATTCCTCCCTCCCCGCGAACACCTTCAGTTACTAGTGTCCCTCTCACCGATGGTGGCCACACCATTCCAGTTGGATGAAATTGGGTAAACTCCATATCCATTAATTCAGCACCAGCTTCATAAGCCATTCCGTATCCATCTCCTGTATATTCCCATGAATTGGATGTGATTTTCCAGGCCTTCCCGCCGCCGCCTGTTGCTAAAATAACAGCACGACATTTAAATATTATAAATTCTCCATTATCACGCCACATCCCAACCATTCCACTAATGCGATCACCGTCTTTAATTAAGTCTAACCCAGTACATTCCATATATATATCAATACCTTGATGAATTCCATAATCTTGAAGTGTCCGTATTATTTCTAAGCCAGTTCTATCCCCCACATGTGCAAGTCTTGGGTAACGGTGACCCCCAAAATTTCTTTGATTTATTAATCCTGATTTTGTACGGTCAAAAACAGCTCCCCATTCTTCGAGTTCTCTTACTCGCGCTGGAGCTTCACGCGCATGAAGTTCGGCCATTCTCCAGTTATTTAAAAATTTTCCCCCACGCATTGTGTCTCTAAAATGGACTTTCCAATGATCTCGAGTATCAACATTGGCTAGTGAAGCGGCCACTCCTCCTTCAGCCATAACTGTATGTGCTTTCCCCAATAATGATTTGCAAACAAGACCAGTACTAAGGCCTTCCTTGGAACATTCTATAGCAGCACGTAGCCCTGCGCCACCGGCTCCAAGTACAATAACATCATGTTCTACAGTTTTGATTTCAGATATATTCACTAATTATTCCAAGTATTCATGTCTATCCAGTAACCACTAGCAACCATTCTGACGTAAATATCAGTAAAAGCAACCCATATCATGCTTATCCATGCCCACATCATGTGGCGTCCATTTAACCAACTAACACCCTTCCAAACCCGATAACGAAATGTTGGTTTACCATTTGGACATGTAAAACAATCTTTGTGCCCACCGCTCAAATGTCTAAACGCATGGCAACCAAATGTATATCCAATCAATAAAATTGGATTAATTGTTAAAATAATAGATCCAACGCCAACGCCAAATTTTCCACCTTGAAAAAAAGATAAAATTGCATCATAGCTCAAAATAAATATAATACCTATAGCTATATAAAGGGTAAACCGATGCAGGTTTTGGAAAATAAGCAATGCCGTTTCCCCTTTATATTTTTTATTTATGATGCCTTTTACAGAACATCCAGGGGGGCTCATAAAATAAGCTCTATAATAAAATTTTCTATAATAATAACAAGTCATTCTAAAAGATAATGGACCAGCAAGAATTAATATTGCTGGAGAAGCAGGTATAAGATTAGGCCACCATTCAGGCCAAGACCCAAACCAACTATGATCCATTGGGGCAGCTCCATTAGCTATTGGATTAATAAATATAAGTGGAGAATAAAAGGGTGATAAATAACCACCAAAACCTTCAACTCCTGCAGACCACCAATAATAATCTCCCTGTAACATTGCCCATGTTGTATATATAACAAAACAAAAGAAGCCGAAGCCCGTCCATAATGGCTCGAACCACCATCTATCCAAACGATATGTATCAAATAAAGAATTAGAATTCATAATAATAAGTTGGCTGTAAAACCTTGGGTGAAATTAATTATTATCGTGAGTATATAGAAATAATTTCTATCATAGTACATTTATGTATAATATAGAATATCTTTGTTAGAAATTTATAATCTACTATCTTTTAATCGAAATGAAATATGGAAGTGTAGCTGCAGGACACAAAAGCACAGCAAAAGCTGCAATGGATATTTTAAAAGATGGTGGGAACGCATTTGATGCTGTGGTCACAGCTGTATTTGTATCAATGACATCCGAATATTGCTTAACTGGTGCGTGTGGCGGGGGTAGATTGTAAAGATTTAGATTTTACATGGTCAAAAATTAATCAATGGGATGATAAGAATTTATTTTTTGGCGGTGTAAACGCTGTTACAAAAAATGAGGCTGTTGGCGATATTCGAAGAGGTGGTTGCGGGTTGATTTCTTAAGATCTTTTTATTGCTTCACTAGTAAGCCAGCTAAATAACTTTTTTTGATCGATATTATTTGACATTAGTTCAGGGTGCCATTGTACTGCTAAAAATGAGTTTGGTGATTTAGAGTCTTCAATAGCTTCTATTAAACCATCATCAGACCAAGCTACTGGAATTAAATCGCTACCTAGATCTCTTATACCTTGATGATGTGTGCTTGCTACTTCAATTTTATCATTATTAATAATTTTATTTAGTATAGAGTTTTGATCAATTTTCACATTATGCTTAGACCACTCTCCATTGAATTTCCCATGATTAATTGATCCTTCTAGCTGTTTATTTAAATCTTCAAACAAACTACCTCCTCTTATAACATTAATATGCTGCATGCCTACACAAATTGCTAAAATTGGTTTATTCAACTTGAACATTTCTGAAAATATATTTCTATCAAATATTTCACGTTCAGCTGACATAACATCTGAGTCAAGTAATTCAGGAAATTCTCCATTGTATAATTCATTCGGGATATCAGGTCCGCCTACTAATAATAAAGCATCTATAATATCTGCAATCTCACTTATTGCAGTATTATCTTTAGGATAATTAAGAGTAAAAGCAATACCGCTCGCGTCCCATATAGATTCGTAATAATATTCTTTTGTTGCATTCCACATAGCATCATTGTGCTCGTAATAATAAGGGTTTATTCCTACAATTGGTTTCTTCATACAGATTCCTTTAAAAATTCTATAAGAGTTTTATTACTATTCTTATACTCATTCTGACGAAATAATGCCGGTATTCCTTTATTTCGGAATAGTTCTAAATATGGTATAAATAAATCTGCTTCATTATTAATAGATAGTAGATGACTCCGATGTAACAGTCCTTCTAATGCTAATTCAGCAAAATAATCAATCCAATCAAACATGCTTGTTTTTTGAGGTCCTATTTTTTCTAGATTTAAATTATCAGCGTTCTTAATTGCTAACTTTCTATCGATAGTATTCCATGACAGAAATAATTCCATTAACTTATCTCTTATGGTGTCGTTAGCAAATAGACCAACCCAAAAGGCCACTGGTGCAAATTCATATCCAGCTGGCGGTCGGTCAGTACAGCGAAGCTCTAGCATGCCTTGTTTAAATCTAACATGGGTAAATATTTGATGAATAGCAGTATTAATGATTTGATCATCTAGTTCATTATTATCATTTAATAAAGATAGCCACTTATTTATTGGTCCCATAAAATGTTTTATATCATTATTTTTATCCACAGAAAAGATTGATGGTGCATTTAAAACAATATCTGAAAATTTTTCAATGAGATTTTCAGTAGAAAAAATATCATGTTCAAATAAGTAGCCACATCTCGTATTATCTGTGTTTGCCCAGATTGTATGTCTAAAGTTATTTTCCTGAACTGGATCAGAATTAATAAACGGAGAATTTGCAAACAATAAGGAAGCGAATGGGCTTATGCAATCGGATAGAAATGCCATTTGTTCACCATCTGTTCTAGAAAGAATATCTATATTTACTTGAACGCTAGCTGTATTTCTCATCATCCAATGTCCATGAGTTCCAGTTTTTTCAAATAGTTTATCCATTAATTGATATTTAGTATTATCAATTAATTCAATAGAAGATGGCGAATATAGTGGATCAACTGTACAATCAATTGTAAATAAATTATTATCAACTAATAGCTCTCTAAAGCTTTCCAAATGTCTATTATATTCGTTGTGAATATCATGTAATGATGTATATGGTGTTGATGCCCATTCAATTTGACCTCCAGGCTCCATAGAATAATTATATTTTTCATTCTTATTATCTTTATTTTTAATTAAATCAATCAATAAATCAGATGCAGAAAAATCTTTAGATTGATTTACAGGAATTCTATTCCCGCTTTTCGTATATACAATATTTTCAATTTCCACACCAATTAATCTATCATTATTTGTTGATGGTTTTTTTAGAATTAATTCTATGATCTTGTTTTTCATCAATAAAATATTATTATTAATTGAGTTAGAAATTAAATAAAAAAAAACCCCCTATATGGGGGTTTTATATAAAATGATAATAACTTGTTACTCAACCATTTCTCCACCACCTATGAAATCTTCTAACTTAAAAGCGCCATCTTTTTCCATCTGTTTTGCGGCCTGAACAATTCCTTTTCTGGCATTATCAACTTCTCTTTTAGAGACTGCTCCTTCTACAGGTTCATACATAGCTTGTTTTTTCTGAGGTAAATTATTTTTAACTCTTGTAACCACCTCTTCATCCATTCCTTTCATTGACATTGCAATAAGGTCAAGCTCTACTGAATTCATAAGATCTCGTATTATATTATCAGGAAAATATTCAAAAATATCATCCCATTTAAGATGGTATTTTTTAATTTCTTCAGCTAAGGCAGGGGCGTCTCTTGATATAGCTTCTAAATATTTTGATTCATCATCTGGGTCCATTTCTCCCAAAATATCTGCAACATCTTTACCACCTCCCCTTGAAAAATCAACAGTTTTAGGTAAAAAATGTGATTTTTCCTGCAATTCTGCAGCAATACTTACTACAGCCTCTAGAGGAACTTCATCAAGTGTTCCCATTTCAATCAACACCCTACCTTTTTCCTCCGGATCTAGTCGTTCTAAAACTTTTGTTCGCTTCTCTGCATCAACCTGAGCCATGACAATAGCCTTTACTCTTGTATCTTCTGGCAAAACCATAGAAATTAACTGCTCATCTGTTAAATCAACTAGAAAAGCAAATGGCTTCTTTGGCTCATCTTCTGCCCCCTCTTCAGACTGAAATTTTTCACTTACAAAACTATAATAGAATTGCTCTATGACCTGTTTTTTTACTTTAAAAGAAACGCTGTCCATATCGCGCGCAACAGATCGAATTTTTCGTATATCGGTCTTTGATAATTCTTTTAATAAGGTTATTGATAAACCTTCGCCAAGAATATTAAACAATATAGCTACTTTTTGTAGACCAGATAATCTTTTTATATCAGTGATCATATAATGACCTCTTTATTTCTTCTTTTTCTTCTTCTTATCAGAATCATCTTCTTCTGGTCCCACTAGTGGAGCCTCAGGCTCAGGTTCCGGAACAACATCATCCTCTATCCATTCTTTAACAATGCGAGTAGCAGTTTTTGGCTGCCCAACGCTCATTGAAACTACAGACTGTCGCATTTCACCGATTTCACCCCTAATAACATCGGGATCTTCTTGTGGCTCATTATTTGCTACAGGTACACTTTTACGCTTTTTTTTTCTACGTAATGGTGGCGGTGGATACGGCCATGGCATTGGAGGCTGTTTTGGACCTTGGTTTTTCTTAAATAATAAAATTACCACTAACACGAGCAATACCACAACAAGCGCCCCTAAAATGGAAACCAAAATTATAAGAGCAGATGAACTTTCAACATCTTCTATTTCTCGCTCAAGTCCCAATTGAACAGAATCAAGCATCGCCATTCTATTTGTTAATTGCGAATCTACGCGGGCTTCATTAGCGAATGATAATGCATTCTTTAATGAAGTTATCTCCCCTTTTAATGCTCGTAATTGTAATGAGTCCCGTAATAATGCTGTTTTTCTCTCATACTCAAATTTATCTGCCGCACCTCTTCGTTCTAAATTATTTAGTTGTTCTTTTAATTCTAGTAATGGACCGCTGATTTCTTTCTCAATAGATCTTGTTAATGCATCATCTCCCTCACCTGATTGAAGCATCTCTAACTTATCAGCAATATTTTTTAATAAAACTTGTTCAGCAGTTTTTTCATCTCTTCTTTCCTTAAAAGACGCTGTCATAATACTAAGGACATCCCCTCTTGTCCGATCAAACCTAGAAGCCACCATTACTATCTGACGAATGTTTTCAATTAATTCTGGAGCAGCACCTTCTTGGAGAATAATACTGATTTGTAAACGCTTGACTGCCGCTATAGCAGGAACTCGTTTTGTTAAAGTTTTAGACTGAACTCTTTCGGCTTTATTTCCTGGCTCTTGAATTGGCACAACCATTCCTGGCCCCTGCTGTCCTTCATTAGAAGACTCTTGGGAAACCTGAGGCTTTGCTTCAACTTCAAAATCAAAACCAGGTATTGGAAGTCCCATGCTAGAAAATTCAGATTCAGGATCAGATCCATCCTTTGGAGCTGCTTTGCCAATTATTGTTGTTAACTCTTCAAGAGCTGACGCTTCATCATAAATTGCCCGATCACTAGGTATAATTGTGATTTGCTCTTCTTTCTCACCAGTTACTTCAATATTAACATCCACATCAATTACATATTTTTGATCATCAATAATCTTAGATAAAGCACTAGCTATTCTAGATCTTAGATCGCTTTCTACCATCAACTTTTGTGTTAAATAGGATGAATTTTGCTGACCTAATAATAAGCTTAGGCTTAAAACAAATAACCAAATGAAAGGATATATTTTATGTCCTCTCTTCATATTCTACTCCTTTTATAATTCTTAATATACTCATAACAATCAACCATCACTCTCCACATAACTTGTTGAGTGATGTGAAGGTTTTAAAAATGTGATTTCTATTCTTCTATTTCTACCTTTTTTTTCCGGTGTATCATTCAATTCCAAAACAGTGTTTCTATCTACCTGCTGTGTCAGGTTTTGAGCTTGTCCCCTTGGAACCCAATCAGCATATCCCGCAGCAACTAACCGGGTCGGGTCGACTCCCTGATCAATAACATTCCTTACCACTGCCGATCCACGTGCCGTAGATAGCTCCCAATTTGATGGAAATCGTTTTTGATATGCTTTGGGCAACACATCGCTATCTGTGTGCCCTGCAATTTCAATTTGAAAGATTGAATT
>CEVM01066521.1_pt1 | contig 14971 bp, 15 predicted proteins | sample 531481 | NCBI WGS metagenome assembly CEVM01 (sample SAMEA2623649, study PRJEB7988) | marine metagenome | biome: marine biome (ENVO:00000447); feature: mesopelagic zone (ENVO:00000213) & marine oxygen minimum zone (ENVO:01000065); material: "saline water (ENVO:00002010), including plankton...
CTCTCCGGCCTGGTGGGAATGCAAGGTAGTAGGTGAGGTGGCTGAAGGCGACCACACCATGTTCGTCGGCGAAGTCGTGGAAGCCGGAGTCAGGTCGGAGGACCAAGCCATCCTGATGCGGGACCATAACCTGAACTACGGCGGCTAACCCCAGACCGAATTTTCCGCCGGTATATCCAGCAAAAAGAAAGCCCGGCCACTAAGTGGCCGGGCTTTCTTTTTGAGCGTTTTAACTCAGACGTTGGTGAGCTTAGTCTGTGACCAGGTTAGGAGTCGGGTCAACGGGCAAACCGGGGTGTCCGGTCAGCGCCATTCCTTCTTCCTGCATCTCCCGAGCCCGCTTCTTGACGTTAACCAGAACTTCCTCAACCTTGTTTACGTCCAGATCGGCGGCGATACCGGGGTATCCGGCACGCTCTAGCATCGCACCCAGGTTTTTGCCATCGAAGGCATCGAAAACCCAACCGAGGGGATCTTCGACCAAGGTCCGGTCCCAATAGATCCGGTGGTTCTTGTTTCTGGGACCATAGTGGTAGTGGGGGCCGTCCCAGAAGATATCGAAGGCCATGAGTTCAGTCTCTTCCTTAAAGGACTTATCCGTAGACCCACCAATGTCAGCCAGGACGTGGACCGCTAGTCCGCCGTCGCCGACGGGTAGACGCCGCATCTCCAGTCCGAACTTGATGTTCCCAGCATCGTAGACATCCGTGCCACGATTGTGCTTGACCGTATTCCGCTTGGAAGCGAAAAGTTCCCTGGCGCAGTCGTCTAGTTGGGGAAGAATCAGGGATACTTCTTCAAGATCAACCTTCGCGGCAATCTCAGGGTATCCCGCTCTCTCCAGCATGACCGGGAGCTTCGTCCGAAGGGTCTTGATTGTCCAACCGATAGGGTTTCCATCGGCTATCGGGTCCATCCGGAACAGGTTACCTGATCGCGGCAGCCCGTCCACTTCGTCGCCAAGCATCTGTGGCCCGGTCGCCTTGAAATCGGGGTTTTCGGGACCGTAGATGTAGCTCTTCTCAATGTCGAAGCAGTTGAAACGTAGAAGAATCGTCTGCTTACCGTTGACATCACTCACGACCGTAATCGCGATCCCTTGGTCGGCATGGTCTTGAATGTTGCCGTCCCACAGTTCATGCCTGACGATGAACGTCAAGGGACCCGCCGTGAATCTAGTTTTTTTCTCTGCTTGAACCATTTCTAGGACCACCTCGTAAAGATTTTGGGTAGGGTAAATAGAACCAATACGGATGTATCTAGGGACATATTAGCATAAAAACGATTTGTCCACCCCCAATGCCAGGTTGCTCTACCAAGACGTTTACATCTTCCAATTATTCGGTTTTATTTAGGCGTTCTACGCATATTCTTTATCATGCTGCACCATATTTTGAATATGTGCCACTTGGTACAAGTCAGGGGTCCATTCGGCCCTATTTGGTCGCCCGCTCATGTAATAAGCTACCGGTGTAGAGGGGTTCCCGGACCGATACCGAATCAAGCAGAGTCATTTCGGACGCGGCGCCTCTCTCCCGAACCAATCAACGCAAAACCAGGAGGTGGGTATGGTTTCCAAATGGGTTTTGAACCATACGCGGAAATACCCTAGTACCACCCCCGCCGAACCTTGTTAGGGAGATACAAGGACCGTTTCAGAAGCGGCGGGGGTTATAGGAAAGCCGGAAGTCACGCGACAATTCAGATAGCCGATGCCCGCGCCTATCCCATCAACTGCCAACGGGCGGGCTGGTCAAGAAGATGTAAACGGCAGAGTGGCCGGCAGATAAGATCGTATAGATCGAGATAAACGCGAGGCTGATGGCGTCGCCAACAAGCAAGAACGGCCAGGCCCCTTGAAATTAAAGGGACCTGGCCTTATCTTTTGACAATTCAGAGGTGAGAATGATTCAAAACTCCCGCACGCTGTTCATGACCCGTGGAGAGATTTCCCGAACGATACAAAGGATGGGCCGGGAGATTAGGAGAGATTATGAGGGCAAGTCCCCGCTCCTGGTGGGCGTCCTTAAAGGCTCTTTTATCTTCATGTCAGACCTGGTCAGAGAGATTAGCATACCTCTCACAGTAGACTTCGTTCAAGCCCAGAGCTACGTCTCCACCGAGTCCACCGGTCAAGTGAGCATCGCGTCTGGTCCTCTGAGCGGACTTCAGGACCGCCACGTCCTTATCGTCGAGGACATCGTCGATACCGGCACTACAATCTCCCACTTGATGACGCTGTTCCAGGAGGAGAACCCGGCATCCTTAAAGCTCTGCTCTTTCTTAGACAAACCGTACCGCCGGGATGTCCCAGTCAAGGTCGACTATCTGGGAATCGTCGCACCCAACAAGTTCGTTGTCGGTTACGGCATGGACCTGGATCAAGAACATCGTTACCTTCCCGACCTTTGGATTTTGGGCGACGCCGGGAGTGTCGCTTAGACCCCTGAACCTAACCAGCTAGGACTCGTGGAAGCCGCCCGTCGTTCCGGCCTACGCCGGAACCCAGAATAGTTCGCCGGGTCATACGCTATTTCCCACCAACACTCGAATCCCCGCATGCGCGGGAATGACGGCGGTTGTAGCAGTCCTGAAAGCTGAAGAGTACAATCCCACCAAATACAGACTATCCTCAACCTGTATCAGGTGAAATACAATGTCTTTGGAACCGGATCAACTGTTAGATATGTACCGAAGGATGGTAACCATCCGAACCTTTGACGAGCGGGCCGCCGATGAGCTGCACGCCGGCAACATCCCGGGGGCGGTCCACTCCTACATCGGCCAGGAAGCGGTGGCGGTCGGGATCTGTTCGGCCTTGAAGCGGGAAGACAAGATTACCAGCACCCACCGGGGCCACGGCCACACCATCGCCAAGGGAGCCGACATCAGATTCATGATGTGCGAGTTATTCGGACGCAGCAACGGATACTGTCACGGCAAGGGCGGCTCCATGCACATCGCCGACTTCAGCGTGGGGATGCTGGGAGCGAACGGCATCGTTGGCGCGGGACTACCCCTGGCCACGGGAGCGGCCTTGGCGGCCCAGTTGGAAGACGCTGGCGGAGTGGCCGTTTCTTTCTTCGGAGACGGCGCTTCCAACGAAGGATCGTTCCACGGCTCATTGAACCTAGCATCCATCTGGAAACTCCCCGTGCTATTCGTATGTGAAAACAACCGGTGGGCTTCCGGGAACTCCGCCGCCACCACTAATTCCGTAGAGGACATATCCGTACGGTCGGTCAGTTACAACCTGCCGGGAGTCACCATAGATGGAACGGATGTCCTGGCGGTGTACGAGACCGCTGAGCTGGCAGTACAGCGAGCCAGGAACGGCGAGGGTCCCACTTTGATCGAATGCAAAACCTTCCGCTGGCGTCTCCACGCCGAGCAACGCAACGACCCGGCGGACCCGCGTCCTCAAGAGGAAATCGAGATGGGGCCTCAGCATGACCCCATAGCTACCTTTGCCAGCCACCTGACGCAACAGGGCGTGGCCACACCCGAAGTATTGAAACAGATAAGCGATGAGGTCGCGGCGGCGGTCGACGAGGCTATCGCCTTCGCCAAAGCCAGTCCGCTGCCCCGGCCCGAGGATGCCCTAACCGACGTATTCGCTCCGTAACCCCGGCCCAACTCTGGATAGGAATCAGAAAACATGAAAGAGTTAACTTACGGCGAAGCCTTGATGGAAGCATTCTTCGAGGAGATGCGCCGGGACTCCAAAGTCTTCCATATATGTGGAAATCACGGAGCCTTGGCCGCCCTTATCCCCGAGTTCGGCGAGGCGCGAGTGCGGGCTTGCCCGATATCGGAGGAAGCCTACGTTGGCGCAGGCATCGGCGCGGCGGGCAGCGGTTTCCGCCCGATAATCAGCCCCGGCATGATGACCTTCGCTTTCACCGCCATGGACCAGATAGTGAACCAGATGGCCAAGATTCACTACATGTTCGGCGGCCAAGCCCCCTTCCCTTTGGTATTCCGGGCCTCCACCGGCGGTGGCCGCTCCGCTGCGGCCCAGCACTCCCAAAGCCCCCATCCCATGTTCATGAACCTGGCCGGACTTAAACTGGTGATGCCTGCCACGCCCTACGACGCCAAAGGCTTGATGAAGAGCGCGATCCGGGACAATAACCCGGTAGTGTTCTTTGAGGACCAGATGCTAGCCGCCATGACCACCAAGCAAGAGATTCCCGACGAGGAGTACACCGTGTCCTTGGGCGTCGCCGACGTGAAGCGCCAGGGTAAAGACGTCACCGTGATTGCCATATCCAAGATGGTGTCCCACGCGCTGGCCGCCGCCGAGGAGTTGGCGGGCCAGGGCATCGACGTCGAAGTGGTGGACCCCCGGACCCTAGTTCCCATGGACACCCCCGCTCTACGCGCCTCGGTGCAGAAGACGGGCCGGGTCGTGATTGTGGACGAAGCCTGCCTGACCGGTAGCGCCGCCGCCGAAATTAACGCCCTTCTCACCGAAGACCCAGCCACCTTTCGGGCTTTGAAAGCGCCCCCCAAGAGGGTCTGCGCCCCCAACGTGCCCATCCCCTACAGCCCCGTCATGGAGCAGTTCTGCCTGCCCGACAAGGACAACGTCATCCAAGGTATTCGAGAAGTGCTGGGGTGAGGTATATCCATTAGCCTAACTGTTACTGTGCAGCCTTCATGAGATTCCTCGCCCCTCTGCGGAAGGACTCGGAATGACACTAGAGGCCATCGTATAGATGAGACATCTCCCTTGCGTTAATAGTAGAATATACGGTGGATCGGCAAGAATGAGTCCGGCCGGATCAAGGAGCAGCTGATGGGATTCTTAGGAAAGAGCGGTTGGGTCGTTATTGGGTTGTTTTTGTTGGTCGTAGGACTTCTGATCAAGTCTGACTTGATTTCCGGGCTCTTAGAAGTGATAGGCTGGCTTATGGTTGTCGCTGGGATAGTTGCCCTAGTTGTCGGCGTGGTGGGCCTCGTCACCGGCAAGAAGAACTAAATATCCGGCTTGGACCACCAACCCCCTGGTCTGAACTGGAAGGAGATTAGAAATGGGAATGCTTTCGCGTATGTCTACCATCGTCAAGTCGAAGATGAACCGTATCTTGGACTCGGCGGAAGATCCTAACGAAACCCTGGACTTTGCTTACGAGAAACAGTTGGAGATGCTGCGCGGCGTCAAGCGCGGCGTTGTTGACATGGTGGCCGCCAAACGCCGCATACAGCAGCAGGCAAGCACCGTCCAGGCAAACGTCGAACGCCTGGGCGAACAGGCTGGCCAGGCATTAAACGCAGGGCGAGAAGACCTTGCGCGGTTGGCCCTCCAACGCAAGCAAGCCGCGATGATTGAACTCCAGGGGCTGGACGAGCAGATCGCCGGGATGGAGTTGGAGCAGGAGAAGCTGACGGCGGCGGAGCAGCGGCTATCGGCCAAGGTCACGGCGTTCCGCACCAAGAAAGAGATTATCAAAGCCCAATACACCGCCGCACAAGCTCAGGTCCGCATCGGCTCCGCCTTGTCCGGTCTCTCCGAAGAGATGGGAGATGTTAGCTTGGCTGTGGAGCGGGCGGAAACCAAAACAGAAAATCTACGCTCCCGGGCTGGGGCCATCGACGAGTTGGCCCAACTCGGAGTGCTGGACGACTTCTCCGGATCACAAGACCCTCTCAGCAAGGAACTAGAGGCTATCACCTCAGCCCAAGGCGTGGAAGACGAACTTGCCGCCCTGAAGGCCGGACTGCCATCGGCAGAGCGAAAGCAACTTCCGGGAGCCTGATTATGATTATACGCATCACCAGCGAGGGCCAGTTCAATCTTCCAGGCTCCTTCGTCGACCAGTTGAACGAGATCGACAACGAATTGGTGGAGGCGGTGGAAGCCGCCGACCGAAGCAGTTACGACACTCTGCTAAAGAAAATGTTGGACCTGGTAAGAACCGAAGGCTCACCATTACCTGTCGATGAGATAGTCGAGTCGGACCTTATCCTGCCCGAATCCGATCTCACGCTGGAGGAAGCCCAGGTGCTATTCGTGGGAGAGGGATTGCTTCCGGGCTAGACACCGCTCGATTAAATTCCCCCTCCAGCTCCTTGAAACCGGCTGTCAGGAGGCGCAGAGATGCCCAAACCCCATGATATGGGCGGTGAGCCCAACGACGAGCCTATCGACCAGTCCGACCACCAAAAAATGGACTGGGAGATGCGAGTGGATGCCCTGCACCAAGTCCTGGGACAAAAAGGCATCCGTAGGACCGATGAGATGCGCCGGGCCATGGAAAGCCTGGAGACGGACTTGTATCGATTTCTCAGCTACTACGAACGCTGGACTGCGGCGTTGGAAATATTGATGGTTGAGAAAGGCTTCCTTACCTCTGAGGAGATCGACAACAAGGTCACCCAGCTAGCCCAAGGGACAGATTAACGACCCGATGCCTCAAGCAAACAAATATAGAAACGGCGATCAGGTTAGGGTGCGGGTGGACTCACCAAATCACCACTATCGGACGCCCACTTATATCCAGGGCAAAACCGGGGTGGTGGTATCAATCTGTGGGCGGTTCCGCAATCCTGAGTCCCTTGGCCATGGTGGCGACGGATTTCCGGAGCAGCCCCTTTACCGGGTCGCGTTTGCCCAAGATTCAGTTTGGGGCCGCTACCAAGGCCCCAGCGGCGATAAGATCTTGGTAGATATCTACGAACATTGGCTAGACCCAGTTAGCGTTTAGGAGTCAGCGATGAGCGAGAGTCACGACGGGGAACATGTTCATCCCGAATCTGGGGAAGATCTAAGCCTCTACGCCCGCCGCGCCCAGGCGATCGAAGCCTTGCTAGTGGAAAAAAGCGTGTGTTCGACCGCCGAGGTAGACCAGATGATGAGCTTGGTGGAGTCCAGGTCGCCCTCCGATGGAGCCAAAGTGGTCGCCCACGCTTGGACCGATCCAGAGTTCAAAGCCAGGTTACTCGCCGATCCACAGTCGGCCCTAGCAGAGATAGGCTACTCTCTGCCGGACACTACGCCCAAGTTGGCCGTTGTGGAGAATACCGAACAGGTCCACCATATGGTCGTATGTACCCTGTGCTCTTGTTATCCCCGAGCTCTCCTGGGCAGGCCGCCCGATTGGTACAAGAGCTTTTCCTACCGTTCCAGGGCGGTGGTGGACCCCCGGGGCGTGATGCGCGAGTTCGGCTTGGAATTATCCAATAGTGTCGAAGTACAGGTCCTGGACAGCACCGCGGACCTGCGCTATCTGGTTCTTCCCCGTCGGCCCGACGGCACGGATAACCTATCTGAGGCTGAGTTGGCGAAGCTGGTCAGCCGAGACAGCATGATTGGCGTCACCAACCCGCATGTTCCCGAAGGCATAGCTGCCAGCTAAATCGGGCGCCGGGCACACCCTTCCAGGTATTACCGATTCCGTGGAAATCGGTAATAATAATAAACCCTCGTCAACCCGGCGCAATGCCCAGGGTCTAGGTGCGAAGGTGACGCGAAGGCTTCTGGGTCCCCCTTCCGCGGAAGGGCCGGAACGACGGTGGAGCACGGCCTAAGGTTGCCTCCCCGGATGTCGATGACGAAGGCTTAAACACTCCTCCCGCCTATTTCCATTAATCTTTGTGGCTTAATAACTGGCCGGGGATGCCGTCAAGCAGGCTCTCCACGTCGGGTATCTGATCCGAGTTACCCAAGCCTATGTGGAGCGGCGTGATGGAAACGTGGTTGTTCTTGACCGCCCACATATCGGTGCCCGGTTGGGCTTCTCCGCTGATGGGGCGGTCTCTGGCGATCTTGTACTTCTTCTGATCACCGATTCCTTCTTCGCGCACCGATTCGCCGTATGAACGGTTGCCTAAGCGAGTAACCTGCACCCCGGCTAATTGGTCAACCGGCAAGCTGGGTACATTGATGTTCAGGAACAAGTTGAAATCCGGTGGTTGTTCGCACAATCGCTGGGCCACCATTTCCAGCATGATAGCCGGGCTCTCGAATTTGGGGGCTCGAACGGCGGTGACGGATATAGCGATGGTGGGGCGGCCCCGAACAAAGCCCTGCACCGCCCCGCCGATAGTGCCCGACACCATTACGTCCCACCCCAGGTTGGAACCGCGGTTGATGCCCGATACTACCAGATCCACCGGGCCTGTCAGTTTTTCCAGAGCCAGGATGGCACAGTCACCGGGCGTCCCTTCCGCCGCATACGCGGTAACATCGAAAACTCCAGGCACATCCTCTTTCAGGAACTGGTCAACAGGTACGCTCCGCACCGCCACCGAACGGTGCAGTGTGAGAGACGCGCCAACCCCGCTTTGCTCCTGCTCGGGCGCAACCACGAACAGTTCGCCCACCTTACGCAGGGCCTCCGCCGCCGCCCATAGACCGGGCGCTTCGATGCCATCGTCATTTATCAGAAGTATCTTCAAATCTTTATTTTCCTCAGCGTGCAAAGCACTGGGCTACCCCTTTTGAGGGCAGCCCAGCGTTAAACTCAGTATTGCCAGACCGGGTTGGTTCCTAGTGGTGGTGCACCTCTGTCGCATGGAACAGGGAGTGGCGTATCTCCACCTCTGCCATCGCCTTGCGGTACTCGGCGGAGGCGAAGAAGTCGCCCAGAATCTCTCCTGTTAGATCTTCGCTGGCGTGGCTAGCGGCTTCGGCGATGTTCTCTTGGTTCAACTCCTTGCCTATCAGCGCAGCCTCCACCGAAACCATACGGACCGGGGCCGGCACCAGCCCGCCAACGGCGATCCGAGCGGTGGTGCATTTGCCGTCATGGATGGATACGACCACGGCAGATCCCACCACGGCGAAACCGGAGGCGGGATGAGCCATCTTGGCGTACTCGGCCCGTTGATGGTGGCCCAGTGTGGGCACCTCGATGGACGTCAATATCTCTTGCTCACCCAAGGTCGTGGTAAGCGGACCCACAAAGAAGTCGCCGGGCTCGACGGTTCGGGTAGCTCCGCCCGCGCCTTGAATAGTGAACTTGGCGTCGAGAGCGGTAAGCACCGTGGGCCAGTCGGAAGCCGGATCAGCGTGGACAATGTTGCCCCCGATAGTCCCCCGGTTACGAACCTGCGGGTCGCCGATCCCGCCCGCTGCGTCGGAGAGAAGACCGCAAGCGTGCTCTAAGTCGTGGGACGCAGCCAGTTGCCGATGGGTGGTCAACGCCCCGATACGGACGCTCCCATCACTGATGGTGATTCCCTTGAGTTCAGAGATTCCGCCGATGTCGATCAGTGCGGAGGGTCTGGCCAGACGAAGTTTCAACAGTGGCAATAGGCTGTGCCCCCCGGCTAGTAGCTTGGCGTCCTCATTGGAACTCAGAAGTTCTATCGCTTCAGCCACTGTCGCGGCTTTGTGGTAGTCAAATTCCGGAGCGAACATGATTTATGCTCCTTTCGCTTGCTGAATAGCCTGCCACACTCTTTGCGGGCTCAGCGGCATTTCGATTCGGGTAACTCCCAAAGGTCTGAGAGCGTCGATGACGGCATTGTAGATGGACACTGTCGACGCGATGCTGCCGGTTTCTCCGATGCCCTTGACGCCCAACGGATTGTGCGGGGAAGGGGTGACCGTGGAGAGGACTTCTATGTTCGGCAGCAGATGGGCCTTGGGCACCGCATAGTCCATCATCGACCCGGTCAATAGCTGGCCGTTGTCGTCGTAGACCACGCCCTCCCAAAGAGCCTGACCCGCGCCCTGAACCACGCCACCCTGTACCTGTCCTTCCACGATGACCGGGTTGATCTGGGGCCCGCAGTCATCAACGGCGACGTAGCGTAGTAACACGATATGGCCGTTATCGGCGTCAACCGAGACCACTGCCACGTGGGCGCCGAAGGGATAGCTGAAGTTGGGCGGGTCGTAGAAGGTCGTAGCTTCCAGCCCCGGCTCCATCCCTTCCGGCATATTCCAGGCGACGTTGGCCATCAATGCGATGTCTTGTATGGTCTTGCTCTGGTCAGGTGATCCCCGGACGAAGAACTTGCCGTCTTCATACTGGATATCCTCCTCCGCAGCCTCAAGCAGGTGAGCGGCCAAGGCTATCCCCTTGTCCCTGATCTTCCGGGTGCTCAAGGCTAGGGCTCCGCCGCCGACCACAGTTGATCGGCTACCGTAAGTGCCCCATCCCATGGGAGTGATGTCGGTGTCACCGTGAATCACTTCAATGTCGTCAACCGGAACCCCTAACTCGTCAGACACGATTTGGGCGAAAGTAGTTTCCTCACCTTGGCCGTGGGGAGAGATTCCCACGTAAACGTTTACTTTCCCGGTAGCGTAGAACCGGACAGTGGCGCTCTCCCACAGGCCGCCACCGAAGCCCACGGCTCCGGCAACCTGGGAAGGCCCCAAGCCGCAAATCTCACAGTAAGTGGAAACCCCGATACCCATGTAGTGCCCTTCGCTGCGCTCTTTTTCCTGTTCCTTACGCAATGCCGGATAATCTACATGCTGCATGGCTAGGTCCAACGTCGCCTGGTAATTCCCGCTGTCGTAGGTCAAACCGGTGCTGACGTCATGACCGTTCTCGAATGGTTGAATCAGGTTGCGGCGCCGAATCTCCACCGGGTCGACGTTCAACTCGGCGGCGAGGAGATCCATCATCCGCTCTAACAGGAACGTTGCCTCGGGCCGGCCAGCTCCGCGATAGGCGTCAACCGGCGTTGTGTTGGTGAAGACGCCGTATATGTCGCCTCTGACGTTGGGAATCTCGTATGGGCCGGAGTACATGAGACCGTGCAATATGGTGGGCACGCCCGGCCCAGCGGTGGACAGATAGGCGCCCATTCCGGCGTAGACCTCGGCTCGAAGACCGGTAATCTTGCCGTCTTTAGTAGCGGCCAACTCCACTTGCTCAACGTGGTCCCGGCCATGGATCGTGGCCAGGTAGCCTTCGGACCGGGTTGCGGTCCATTTGACCGGCCTACGCAACTGCATGGAACAGAATGCCGCCAGCATCTCATCGGCGTACATCGGAATCTTGCTGCCGAATCCACCTCCGACATCCACGGCAATAATCCGAATCTTATGCTCACCTATTCCGGTGACCAGCGAGCACAAGAACCGCGCGATATGGGGGTTCTGGCTGGTGCTCCAAAGGGTCAACTCTCCCATCGCGAATTGCCAGTTGGCGACGGCGGAACGTGGTTCCACTGCGTTGGGAATCAGCCTTTGCTGGATGATGGTATCGGTTACCACCACGTGGTTCTGTGAGCCGGCCGCCTCCGCGAAGGCAGCGTCAGTGTCTCCTCCGGCAACTACCCAATGAAAAGCCTGGTTGTTGGGGGCATCCCCATGAAGTTGGGGCGCCCCAGAGTCCATAGCTGCCTTGGGATTAACAACCGCCGGCATCGCGCTGTAGTCGACGTTAATAAGTTCCAGCGCATCCTCTGCCTGATAGCGGCTTTCAGCCACCACCACCGCAACAGCATCACCGACGTAGCGGACTACATCCACCGCCAGCGCATGGTGGTCTACTGCCTTAATATCCGAGTCCGGAGGCTGCCAGGCGCAGGGAATCGGGTTGAGCACGCCTTCAGTATCGGCGCTAGTGTACACCGCCAACACGCCGGGAGCACTTTTCGCTGCGCTGGTATCGATGCCGTTAATCTTGGCGTGAGCATGGGGACTGCGCAGAATGGCCGCATGTACCATTCCCGCCAGTTTAATATCGTCTGTATAGGCAGCCTGGCCGGTCATCAGCCTGGGATCTTCCCTTCGTCTGATACCTGAACCGAATATTCTAGTGGTCATGGTGGGCGTGACCCCCAGTCTCGTCATGTGCGTGGGCGTGACCGTGCATCTTCTCTGAGGCCGCTAGGATCGACTTGACGATGTTCTGGTAGCCGGTGCAGCGGCAGATATTGCCCGCCAGCCCGGCTCGAACTTCGTCACCCGAAGGATGCGGATTACGCTCCAGCAACTCCGCGGCCGTCATAATCATGCCGGCGGTGCAATAACCGCACTGCAGGCCATGATTGTCCCAGAATGCTTCTTGGATGGGATGCAGTTCGCTGCCGTTGGCCATTCCTTCTATGGTGCCAATCTCGGCTCCGTCGGCTTGGACTGCCAGGCAGGTACAGGACTTGACGGTGGATCCATTCATGGAGACCACGCAAGCGCCGCACTGGCTGGTGTCGCAGCCAATCTTGGTGCCCGTTAGTCCTAACTCTTCGCGTAGGAAGTGAACCAGCAGCGTCCGCGGTTCCACTTCGGCTTGATGCGATTGTCCGTTGACCGTGACCTGTATCGGAATCTTGGCCATAGCACCCCCAATAAGGCAGGATTTGGCTGGTTACCACAAGGAATCCCAGCGAGTTCGAGTCACCGGAGTATATACTTGCCTAAACATGGAGTCAACGAATTTCAAGGTTGCGCGGACTCGCCGTCCGGCCCTATGATTCCATCAAATACAACGCTCGGACCTGACCCCTGGCGGGTGTAGGCTGACCGTTAAATACCGGAGCGGCAAAACGATGTTTCCCCAAAACGTATTTCCAGACACCACCACCGTTGATTCCCAGGGACGGTTGGTCATCGGAGGGTGTAACACCCTAGACTTGGTCTCCGAATACGGCACCCCTCTATATATACTGGACGAGCAAACGCTACGCGCCCGCTGCCGTTCCTACATACAAGAATTCCGGCAACGCCGAAAAGAGTGCGATGTCTACTATGCCTGCAAGGCCTACATCAACCCGGCGCTAGCCAAGATATTCGATGAAGAAGGAATGGGTCTGGACGTGGTCTCCGGGGGTGAGTTGGCAACCGCGCAGGCGGCAGGCTTTCCTCTGGAGCGGGTAACGTTTCACGGCAACAACAAGACTCCCGAAGAGCTAGAGTTCGCCGTGTCCAACGGCATCGGAACCGTGGCGGTGGACAGCTTCTACGAACTAGACCTGTTGAACCGCATCGCCGCCGAAGCAGGCAAGGTCCAGAACATCATCATCAGGGTATCGCCGGGGGTGGACCCCCATACCCATGTTTACACCACCACCGGAACTCTCGACTCCAAATTCGGTTTTGCGATACAGACCGGGCACGCCGCCCAGGCAGTGCGCCAAGCGCTGAAGGCGTCCAACCTTAATCTCCTCGGTTTGCACTTCCACCTGGGGTCTCCCATCTTTGAGTTGGAGCCCTACCGGGTCGCAACCGACCTTGTATTGCGCTGGGCCGCCCAATTCCGTGAAGACGGTCTAGAACTTAAGGAGTTCAGCCCCGGCGGCGGCTTCGCCATCGCCTACACCAGAGACGATGCGCCACCGGAGATCGGGGACTACGCCGAGGCGATAATCTCTACCATGACGGCCACCTGCTCCGACCTGGGCATGGAAATACCGAACCTCACTGTTGAACCTGGGCGCTCCATAATCGGTCCCGCTGGCGTCGCTCTGTATCAGATCGGCGCGATCAAAGACATTCCCGGCGTGCGCAAGTACGTCAGTGTCGACGGCGGCATGGGCGACAACATACGCCCAGCCCTCTACCAAGCGGTCTACGAGGTGGTAGCAGCCGGCAAGGTTAATGACGCTCCAACCGAGAGGGTAACCATAGCAGGCAAGTACTGCGAGTCGGGAGATCTGCTCGCCTCTGATATAATGATGCCAGAGTTGGTTGCGGGCGATGTTCTGGCCATCCCCGCCGCCGGAGCATATTGCCCGTCTATGGCCAGCAACTACAACTTGAACCCCCGCCCACCCATGGTGCTGGTCAACAACGGTCAAAGCCGCCTCATCCGCCGCCGCGAGAGCTATCAAGACATGATGCATTGCGACGTGATATGAGGAAGTTTTATACGACCGGCTTCAAAAAGCCAGAACGCTGAAAGCTGATTACCGCCCATGTGGCAGATATACGGCCAACCTCACATCTTGACCCAACTTGACGCCGGTCTCAAAGGGGGCCGGATGGCCCACGCCTACTTGCTGGTGGGACCGCCACATGTTGGCAAGATGACCCTTGCAATTAGCATCGCCCAAGCTCTTAATTGTCTACAAGGATGTGGGGAACCCTGCGGCGAGTGCGCCCAGTGCACCCGCATAGCCCTGGGACAACATGCGGATGTGCGCGTGGTGGGCATCGGTCCCAGTGAAGAGGATGGACCCACCCGCACCGTCATCAGGATCGAGGACGTTAAGGACGTGCTCCGTCAGGTTTACCTGAATCCCTACGAGGGCCGGAGTAGCGTTGTCATCTTCGACGGCGCCGAGTCCATGAGCGAAGAGGCAGCCAACGCCTTGCTGAAGACTTTGGAAGAACCTCCGGACCAAGTTACTATATTGTTGCTGACAACGAACGAAGACTACCTGCTTTCCACGATTCGCTCCAGGTGCCGCCGGTTGACTCTATTACCTGCGCCGAAAGAGGAGATGGTGGGAAGACTGGTATCGGAGAACGGCGTGGACGCCGAAACAGCAGAAACCTTGGCCCGCCTATCCAGAGGCTGTTACGGTTGGGTCTTTGAGGCACTGAAAGAAGACCAGGTCCTGCAAGACCGGGAATCCGAGCTCACGCGGATGCTGGAGACATGCCGGGCAGGATTGGACACACGATTCATTTATGCCAGTGAACTGGCCACCATGTTCAGCAGAAACCGGGATGGCGTGAGACAGATCCTATTTCTGTGGCTACGGTGGTGGCGGGACTTGTTGCTGATGCAAGGAGGTGGCCGCGATTACGTGCACCACACAGACAGGCTTGCCGAGTTGGATCTGCACCGTAATGGAATAACAACCATACAAATAGTCACATTCGTCAAATTGATTCACGAAACCCTAGAAGCTTTGGATCACAACGCCAGCCCCCGGCTGGCGCTGGAGGTCTTGATGTTGAATCTACCCGTTGCAGGGGTCAAGATATGAATAGCCTGAGTCGAATCGTAGGTGTCCGTTGGCGGGAGGCTGATCCCGTTATCTACGTTGACGCCGGGGATATGGAGTTAAATCAAGGCAACTATGTGGTTCTCCACACTGAAAAGGGCCAGGAATT
>CEVM01035302.1_pt1 | contig 14871 bp, 18 predicted proteins | sample 531481 | NCBI WGS metagenome assembly CEVM01 (sample SAMEA2623649, study PRJEB7988) | marine metagenome | biome: marine biome (ENVO:00000447); feature: mesopelagic zone (ENVO:00000213) & marine oxygen minimum zone (ENVO:01000065); material: "saline water (ENVO:00002010), including plankton...
AGGATGAAGCTGGTTTTGCTCATCTCGCCGTCGGAGACGACGTCGATGCCGGCCTCGTTCTGCCTGCGCACCACATCACCCACAGCCTCCTGAACCCGCTCAGCCAGTTGACCTTCGTCAACATCGCGGCCTTCCAACCGGGCACGCAACAGCTCCTTGATGGACTCGGGCCTGGGTATGCTTCCGACATGGGTAGTCAGGATCCGATCAACACTGGTTTTCAAGGCACAACCCCCAATCGCTATTCCGATTGATTATGGGGGATTATACAAAAGATGTGTGGATTAGGGAGAAGATTGGATGGACGACGTGACGAGTCGTCTCTTGAGGTCACGGCGGTACAGGAGTGAGCTTACTGACCCAACAACCCGTTGATGTCATCCCGAAGCTGGTTTTTCTTGCCTAGAATCGTGTACTCCGAACTCACCAGCGGTGCGGGATTGAGATCCCATTCCGCGCCCGTGCCATACGGGTAGTAGACGTCATACGCTATCTGTCCGAAATTGAATCCCTCATTCTCCGCGAAGAACCGGCCGGCCAATCTCTGTTCGTCCCAAAGTTGCGTTGTCCTGGGGTCTGGAATCAGATTCAGGTCAACCCGTTGGCGTGCGTCGTTGGGCAGCATGTTGAACCAGACGGCATACACCTGGATGTTGGCTTCCGGATTCTCATCCAATATCTCCCGTTGGACCCAACGAGCAGCGGCTTTTCAACTAGGTCAAGTCACCGAAAGCAGAAGAACGAGGCGGACGGCGCCTTCATCCTGATTGAACGTCGTCTTAGCTTGTTCAATGTCTTGAAGGTCGGTGAGGGGTCCGCCGGCGCTTCCGTTAGTTGTGCCCGATCCAGTGCAAGCGGGCGACAGCAAGATAACGAGCATCAACACAGCTAGAGCAAGCGAATATCCCCCGTTACCAATCACCCTCGTTATTGATTGCATACCGGCTATTGTACGACGCCGGGCTTAGGCAGGATGTAACTAAGTCTTCGATCACACCAAGCACTGCAACATCCGGCATATCTAGCCAGCAGAAACATCCAAAACATGCTGTGTACTCCGGCGTATTTTTCCAGCATAATTGCCGCGATGACCTCGAACCTTGTCATCAACATATCTGTGAACTATCATTCGGAGGATCTTGGATGAAACTACTAACTTACGATACTGGAAACGGTCCCCGCTGCGGCGTGTTGCGGGGCGACGATGTGGTGGACGTGGCTGAGTTGTTGGGCTCTAGCCAACCACTGCGGGACGTTCAGGCCTTGTTGGAGACGGGGAACAACGCCGTCGAACAGGTGCGGAGCGCCTTGGCTAGTAACTCCGCTGCGCCATCGGTGCCCTTGGCCAGCGTGCGGCTCCGGGCTCCGGTTCTGCAACCGCCCACCGTCCGCGACTACATGATTTACGAGGAACATGCCACCGGTCAAGGAACCAGGGAGCGGGAAGAGGCCTGGTACCGCATGCCCATCTTCTATTTCTCCAACCCGCTCTGCATCTCCGGCCCTGAAGATCAGATACCCCACCCCTCGGCGTCCGAGATGCTCGACTACGAGCTTGAGATTGGCTGCATCATCGGGAAGGAAGGACGCAACATTTCGGAAGCCGACGCCATGGACTACATCGCCGGCTTCGTGATATTCAACGATTGGAGCTGCCGGGACATCCAGCGGGACGAGAGCGCCGTGGGCCTTGGCCCCGCCAAGGGGAAAGACTCGGCATCGTCCATGGGACCCTGGATGGTCACGACCGACGAATTGGCGCCCCTGATGAAAAACGGGCGTCTCCAAGTCAAGTGCCACGCCAAAGTCAACGGCGATTACTGGCTCAAGGACGGCGACGGCGGCGTTCCCTACCACACTTGGGGAGCGGTGATAGAGCGGGCAGCCAAGGATAGCCGCATCGTGCCCGGCGACATCCTGGCCAGCGGAACTGTAGGTGGCGGGTCCATCGGTGAAGCCATCCGCAAGGGTGTCGAAAAGGCTCGTTTCCTCCAGCCCGGAGACGTGGTTGAGCATGAGGTGGAGGGCATCGGCATCCTGCGCAACACCATCGGTCCCAAAGAAGGCTACGACCCCGAATACCGCTACCGGCCCAAGCAGCAACCGGCCATGCCGGAGCGGGGAATCGCCAAGGACTACAAGTACGAGTTGAAACTGCCCTAAGCCTGAGCAAGATTGTTGAAGGGGTCTGACCCATGCCTTTACCTCCTAACCGGATGGATTACAGCCCAAGCATCGACCGGCCAATCATCAAGTGGCCCAACAACGCCCGGGTCGCTTTCTGGGTCGCGCCGAACATCGAGCATTATGAGTACATGCCTCTGATGGACGGCACGCGCAACCCGTGGCCCCGGACACCCCATCCCGACGTACAGCAGTATTCGTCCCACGAGTTCGGCAACCGTGTAGGGTTCTGGCGGCTTCTGGAAGTGCTGGACCGGTACAACATCAAATGCTCGACGACCCTTAGCATCGGCGTGCTGGAGCACTTCCCGGAGATAGCGGAGGCCATGTTGAAACGCGACTGGATCTTCGTGAACCACGGTTTCTACAACACCCGCTTCGTAACCACTTACTCGGAGGAGCAGGAGCGGGAGTTCCTGCAAGATTGCGTCGAGAACTTCAAGCGGCTCACCGGCCGCCAGATCAAAGGCCACTCCGGTCCTGCGGCCTCCAACACGGTAAACACGCCCGACCTCCTAGCCGAAGCCGGATTCTTGTACCAGACCGACTGGAAGATCGACGACCAGCCTCTGCCCATCAAGGTCAAGTCGGGACGTCTGGTTTGCGTGCCCTACACGTCGGAGATGAACGACGCGCCTCTATACCGGCACAACTACGAGGCGGATTACTACGCCGAGATTTGCAAGGCTCAGTTCGACCAGCTATACGAGGAGGGGGCGGAAAGCGGCAAGTGCATGGTCATCGCCTTCCATCCCTACGCCACCGGACGGCCCCATCGGGCCAAGTACCTGGACGAGGTTCTGAGCTACATCATGTCCCACAGCGGCGTGTGGCAAACAACAACTGACGAGATTGCAGAGTACTACCTAGCCAACTACTACGACCAAGCCATCGCCCACGCCGCCAAGGTGAACGTGTAACCATGTGGGAGAGCCTCTCCCACCGTAGGGGCGCATGGCCATGCGCCCCTACAAGCCACCAAAAACTCTCGATTAAACAATCGTAAACCCCGGCCTACAGGAGCCGAATTATGCCCGTAGAGTTCTATCACGGCATGGACCACCAGCACTACGACTGGACTCCCCTGAACCGAGACCGGGCCGTGCTGCGATGGCCGGACAACGCCCGCCTCGCACTGTGCGTGCTGGTTACCTTGGACCACATGGAATGGCAGGTACCTGAAGGCTCGTTCCAATCGGCGTCGCTGGCCGGAGGCTACGGTCCGTCGCCCTTTCCCGACGTTACCCGCTGGTCCCACCGGGAGTACGGGCACCGGGTCGGTATCTTCCGGCTACTGGACACGTTAGCCAAGCACGGAATCACCCCAACCGTCGCCATGGACGTTCTGACGGCGGAGAACTATCCTTTCCTGGTACGGCATCTTCAAGGGCTGGGCTGCGAGATTATGGCCCACGGGATATCGGTCAGTCAGCAGATTACCGAGAACATGCCCGAACAAGAGGAACGGGGCTACATCCAATCATCGGTGGAGCGCATGACCAAAGCCACCGGAACTACTCCCGCCGGATGGCTGGGACCGGAATACGGAGAGTCGTCGCGAACACCCCAACTCCTAGCCCAGGCTGGTCTCAGCTACGTCTGCGACTGGACCAACGACGAGCAGCCTTACCCGATAAAGGCCCCAGAAGGCCAACTGACCGCCCTGCCCATCAACCTGCCCCTGGACGACGTCAATGCTCTTTTCGACCGCCACATCCCCATCAGCAGATACGAGTTGATGCTTAAAGAAGGCTTCGACGCTTTGTACGATGAAGGGGCTGATAACGCCCGCCTGCTGGTGCTTAACCTGCACCCGTGGCTGATGGGCCAACCCTTTCGCGTCCGCTATCTGACCCGCGCCCTGGACTACATGACCCGGCGGGAAGGTGTGTGGATCGCCAATGGCTCAGAGATCGTCGACTGGTACCGCAGCAACCCGCCCTCGGCCCGGTAAGTTCATGGCCAACGTCTATCCCCGTGAAAAGTTCGACTTGGAAGAGTTGTCGAGGGTTGCCGTCGAGGCTGCCGAAAGCGCCTCGGCAGCCCTTCTGGCCCGTTTTCGTCCACCGGCGGGCGCTCCTTTAGAGCTCAATTACAAAGACCCCGGAGACGTGGTCACGGACGCCGATCTCGCGGCGGACCGAGCCATAGCCCAAGTCTTGGAATCGCGGGGCGCTCCGGGAAACCTACTTTCGGAAGAAAGCAGTATCGACAAGGGCGACAGCCGGTTGACCTGGCTGATCGACCCGCTATGCGGAACACTCCCGTTCAGCTCCGGCCTCCCCCATTGGGGTGTCAACGTTGCCCTTAGCATCGGGGATGAGCTGGAGATTGGCGTCGTGGCATTGCCGCCAAGCAACGAGATTCTGAGCGCGGTTCGGGGCAGGGGCGCTTACGTGAACGACGTTAGATTAGAGTCACAAGAGCCACCCGGCGCCCCCAGGAACATCGCTATTTCTTTCGACGCCGACGGACGCAGCCTTACCCCCGCCAAACGTGCCTTATCGGAAGTTTTCGAGAGACTGTATGGCTTCGCTTCAGCTGCCTATCCCCTGGGACAGTTGCTTCAAGGCCGTCTTCACGGAGCCGTGTTCAACGATCTGAATGTGCACACCGCTGCGTCGGTGGTAATCGCGCGGGAACTGGGCGTGCGGGTCACCGATGAGAATGGGACCGATGTTATGTGGGCGTCCGACAGCCCCTCCAAGTACTTGGTGTTCGCCTGGCCCCGGACCCATGAAGCCATGATGGAGTCGTTACGCTCACTGGCGACAGAACCCGGCGGCTAGCCAGTTGCTTCACGCAAGCAACAGCGGGGTGTATTATCCTGACTAACCCGCTCACACTTGGAATAATCTGAAAGAAACAGGAGAAAGAGATGCGTGTCATCAGAATCGCTGAAGTAGAAAACGTTCCAATCGCCACCGCCACGCCCATCCCCGGTTGGACCGGTGGAGAAGTTAAACGGACCCGCCAGCCCCTGCTGCCCGACGGCGCAAGCAAGACCTTCAGCAGCAGCATCGTCAACTTCGAACGAGGCGCGACCACCGGTTGGCACGTTCACAAAAGCGACCAACTCCTAGTCATAACCGCCGGCGTCGGCATGGTAGCCAACGAGCATGAGGAGCAAGAAGTGACCGTCGGCGACGTCGTTCACATCCTGGAAGGCGAGAACCACTGGCACGGGGCGAAGAAAGAGTCCTACATGTCCCACATCACCATCACCGCTGCGGAGTAAGGCAAGTATCGATCCGAGCCAAAATTACCGGATGTCATTCTGAGCGTAGCGAAGAATCTGGCGGTGCGGTGTCCCTAGTGCCCAGATTCCTCACTTCGTTCGGAATGACAACATTCTATTTCGGCTAAGCAGTACACAACAGCAGAGAGAGAAAGGAACATTATGATTGTCGATACCCATAGCCACGCCGGCATAAACTGGTTCGAGCCGGTGGAAATGATTCTGCATCAAATGAACCTGAACGGCGTAGAAAAGACCGTGTTGATCCAGCACGGCGGCAACTACCACAACGACTACATCATGGAGTGCGTGAAGCGCTATCCTGGCCGGTTCGGCGCGGTGATTTGGGTGGACGTTCAGAACCCCAACGCCACGACCACTCTGGAAGAGCTGGCGAAAAACCCGGAAGTGGTCGGTGTGCGGCTCCACCCCACAGAACGTTCTCCCGGGTCCGACCCGCTGGCCATCTGGCGCAAGGCCGCCGAGCTTAGCCTTCCGGTTAGCTGCTTCCCCCGGACCGCAGAGCATATCGCAGATGATGGCTTCCAAAGCCTCGTGGAGGAACTCCCCAACTGCACGATAGTCTTGGAGCACCTTGCCGGAGCCTACCGCCCTCTTAGCCCGCCCTCGGTCACCGCGCCCTACGACGACTACAAGAAAGCCCTAACCCTAGCCAGGTTCCCCAACACCTACATCAAGTTCGGTGGATTGGGAGAATTCTGCGTTCGCCGCGTCCCGCTGGAAGCCCAGTTCGGCTTCGACGACGTCCCGCCGCTGATGGAGATGGCCTACGAAGCTTTCGGAGCCAAACGCATGATGTGGGGCAGCGACTATCCGCCAGTAGGAGGAAGGGAAGGCTACCGCAACTCCCTACAAAATGTATTGGAGTACCCGGTCTTCAAAACCCAAGATGAGAAGGACTGGGCCTTCGGCAAAGCCGCCATGGAAGTGTTCAAACTAGCATAACCCACCGTCCTAGCCCCCCTTTCGTAAAGCCGGGTTGGGGGGATTTCCCACCCTCTACCTCCGGACCAAGTCCAGCGTCATATGCTCCTCGCCGAAGACCAACTCCCCGTCGTAGATCTTCTTGATGTCGCCGATGCCTTTCTCCATGGCTCCGTGCTCGCACAGGCTGGGGCCGGTATGGACTAAGACCAGCTTTTTCACCCCAGCCTCCTGGGCCATCTCTGCTGCGCCTCGGGTTCCGGTCATGCTGCCTTCGCCCTCACCGATGGCGTCCATCACGTCCGAGTCGCCCCAGCACATGCACAGCATGACGTCGGCGTCTTTCGCCAACTCCAACACTGTATCGCAAGGGGTGGTGTCTCCGGTGAAAACCACGCTGCCGTCGTTGGTGTCCAGGCGATAGGCCAGGCAATCCAGCCACGGTTGGGCGTGCTGGGCGGTGGCCGAGGTTACCTGCCAGTCCCTTCCGGAGTGGACGTAACCGGGTCCGATGTCGCGGACATCCACCGCCGGTGGCTTGCGGGGCAGCGTGCCGCCCCGGTTGACGAACACCCGCTGGCTGCCGACGTTGTTGATTCGTGCTTTCCAGTCGTGGGCAAAGGCTCCGACGTCCTCACTCAGGATCCGTTCGGTGATTAGCTCAGTCAGCGTGGGGCCGTACACCTCCAACTGGTTCTCTTTGCCCACGCTCTGGTCCCAACGGCAAAGCAGGAAGCAGGGATAATCCACGTCGTGGTCGAAGTGGTGGTGGCTGAAAAATAGTTTGTCTATCTGGGTGGGCCACAAACCCGACTGAACCATCTTGTAAGTCGTGGCCGGCCCGCAGTCGAACATGATGTATTCCCCGCCGACTTCGATGACGTGGGAAGAGCCGAACCGCGTCGGTGTCGGAGTGGGGGTTCCAGTGCCCAGAAGGTATATCTTGACCAATCTCTCTACTCCTCGAATAGATTAATGCGTTGAAGGAGTTGCGCCGCCGCCGAGTATAACAGCGCAAGGTTACGGCCTGGGATTCCCCGATGCTGATAGGACAAGTTCTATTGGACAGGCACGACTGGCGAGGTTATGATTTGGCTAAGCGAAGCTAAACAAACTGGCGGTACGCGCATAACATGAAGTTCGGATTTTTCACCCATCTACCATGGCCCGAGGGGACCGACGCCAAAGAAGTTATAGACCAAAGCGCCGAGCAGGTTATACGGGCTGAGGAGTTGGGTTTCTACAGCGCCTGGCTGGCCGAGCACCACTTCACTCGCTATAGCATCGGCTCGTCATCACTGATTCTGGCCACCAACTTGGCGGCCCGCACCAAGACCATCCGGCTGGGAACGGCGGTGTTGGTATCACCACTGCACAACCCGCTGCGGCTGGCCGAAGACACCGCTACGCTGGATCTGATTAGCGGGGGACGGCTGGACGTCGGCTTCGGCAGAGGATCGGGCGGCTACGAGTACCACGGCTACAACATCGACGCCGACGAGAGCCTGGAGCGTTTCAAGGACTCCATAAACATGGTTCAAGGTCTTTGGACGACCCCAGACTTCAGTTACTCCGGTAACTATTTCCAGGTAAACAAGGCCAACCTGGTGCCCGCCCCGCTCCAGAGACCGCACCCGCCCATCTATCTGGCGGCCACCCGGACCCCGGCTACTCTGGATTTCGCGGTTTCCACGGGACACAGCCTGTGCATCGCCGTAGTGCAGGACACTGCGGAGGCTCTGGAATTATGCCAGCGCTTCGTCGAAAAATCTCAGGAGGCGGGGTTCAACGTGCCCAAGTCGGAGATACCTTTCTTTCGCTACTTCTACGTGGCTGAGACCGAAGAGCAGGCCATCCGCGACACAGAAGAAAGGCTTAACTGGGTTGCGGATATAATGCAGTGGCGGCGCTTCATACCCGAAGGCAGCGAGGTCAACCTCCGGATGGACGATTGGCGAAGAACTCGCAGCGAATTGCCCGCTACCTATGAATACCTGGCCAAGAACCGGGCAATCATTGGCAACCCCGACCAGTGCGCCGCCCAGATCCAGGAATTGCGGGACCAGGGTATCGAATACTTCGGCTGTAACTTCGACTTCGGCGGCATGTCGCACGATAAAGTGCTGAAGTCCATGGACCTATTTTCCAAAGAGGTCATGCCTCGTTTCACGTAGAGATTTTTAACCGAACGGAGAGTCAATCTTGAACCAGAGACGAATCCCAACACGCCCACCGGAACCTGTCGACGCCGATGGCTTTCACAACCGCGGGAACAGGCACGGACGGAACGGCTCCTACGAGATGGCGATCGCCGACTACAACAAGGCAATCGAAATGGACCCAACCCTCGCGGACGCCTACTATAACCGCGGGATATCCTTCTACGAGATCGAACGCTTTGATGACTCGATTGCAGACTTAACCCGGGCTATCGATCTCAATCCCGACGCGGACCACTATTATGCTCAACGATCCCTAGCGTATCTTTTCACCGACCGAATGGAGTTGGCTCAAGCGGACGAGGATATGTGCGAAGAGATAAGGACCCGGAGCTAGGAATATCGGCGAGCCACGATAGCGGCGCTATGTCCCATGGGAAAGTCAGCACGGTGTTGAAGACCGGCCAAAACCGGCCCGGCATCGGTTATACTAGAGACGAACCTTCGGTTAACACCAACCAGGACTAATTCCAAGCGAGCCGTACAAGAATCCTCATACGGCCTGCTCATTGAAAGCATTATTCTACGGTTCTTTGAAACCGACGGAGAACACATCAGTTGAACACCAAGCAAGTACCAAAACAGATGAAAGAAGACCGTTGCTGGTGCGGCCATCTGCAGCGCTGGCACCACTGGACCGGCATCTGCCGCTGGTGCGCCAGGCTGGAACTGCGCCGCCCCGAGTTCAATCTCGTGCCTCGCCACGCATTTGGCACCGAGATTCCCGAGCGCGTTAAGAAAATAGGAGACAGGCTGGGGCAATAGCATCCATCTCGCTCTGATGACCCCCGTTCGTGGTGAGCTCGTCGAACCATCCTACCGCAGAAAAGCCCTTCGACAAGCTCACCACGAACGGGGAATAGGGTCCCATCCAACAGAGTGAGACCTTAGTCATTTTGCAGCCGCCAGCAGCCTCAGTTACTTGGGAGATATACGGTCTGCGTCGACCATCTGCAAGCGCCAACCGTCCGGGTCTCTCATGTTGACGTTGGTCCTGCCGGTTACTTCCACTAGATGAGGCCCCCGATCCGGCTTTATCCCTTTGGACACCACGTCGTCGTAGGCTTCCTGGGCGTTAGCCACCTTGAATGCGATGTGATTTATCCCGATGGACTCTTCGCCGGTGGCGCTGTGAATCTCAAGAACTGGCTGGTTCTCGCCGGGTAACTTAAGCTCAGCCGACCCACCGTGATGCGCCGTTCGCAACAGCACTTCAAATCCCAGCTTTTCATAAAACTCCACGAACTCGTCCACGTCGCGGACAATCAACTCTATATGATCGATGCCAAGTACCATCACTCCTCCTAACTTAGTACCTACTTCCCCAACTAGAGGGAGTCTGGAAGATATAGACCCCTTCGATAGCTGCCAAACTACCCGTCCGGTCCATCAACTGGGTTGGGTCGAGGGTCAAGAGGGTGTATTTTAGAACCTAGACCCTTGAAACCCTGTTACCTTTTTACCCATCAGGCACGAGACGGAGATAAACGAACAATGAGCTTACGAGATAGAATCGGCTACGACGCCGGTGCAACCAATCTAGAAGACTCCCTTGGGACCGCCCGCACCCACGATTTTCACTACCTGAATTTCAACGCCGACACCGGTCCCAACACGCTGGGCAATTGGAACGATGAGCGGGTCAAGACCGTACGGAACGTATGCCATCAAACCGGCATCCGCCTGTCCCTACATACTTCATCCGCAGTAAATATCGCCGAGTTCTCGCCCTTCGTGAGCGACGCCGTCGACCAGTACCTCCGAGGCTGTATCGACCTAGCGTCGGTGCTGGACTGCAACGGCGTGGTGGTGCACGGGGGCTACCACTTCAGTTCCGAGTTAAAGGCGCGGATGCAGGCGTCTTTGGAGCGATTACAGCGGGCAGTGGCGTACGCCGAGGAAAAGGGCGTCAAGTTATTCTTGGAGAACCTGAACTTCGAGCCGGATGACGCTGAGATTCATTATTTGGCGCATACGGTCGAAGAGTGCAAGTATTATTTCGATGCTATCACTTCAGATAGCCTCGGTTGGGCGTTCACCGTCAACCACTCGAACCTGGTGCCCGAGGGCATCGGTGGATTTCTGGACGCCTTCGGAGTCGACCGTATCGGTGAAGTCCGTCTGGCCGACAACCTGGGAGACAAAGAGGTCCATCTCAACCCAGGAGAGGGCAACATCGACTTCCCTTCGGTGTTCAACCGCCTGGAGTCGACCGGATACCAGGGGTTCTACACCATGGCCTTCGGCAGCCTGGAAGACAAATTGAAGGCACGGGATACTTTCGGCGGATATGAACAGTAGCAGGTAATCATCGCGGTGGATATATGGCCGCGGCCTCGACTACCAACAATCATCAAGACTCGCTTCGGATCAATGACTCGATAGGCTTCTTTGGGGGCGTGGCCGCCAGCACCATAACCGACGCCAGGGCGGCCGTCGCAGCCACCAGCAAGAATGCCGTGCGGTACGTTCCAGTGGCATCGAACATAAACCCGGCGACAAGCGGTCCCGTGAGTTGGCCGCCGATCTGGACCGGCAAGGTTACACCCCTGATGCTGCCCAGTGAACCGCGGCCATAGAAGTCCGCCCACACCAGCCGAAGCAGCAGATGTATTCCACCGATGCCGCCTCCCAACGTAGCTGCGGAGCATAGACCCCAGACCAGCGTCCCACTGAAGCCGGTGAATATGGCGCCCAAGGCTACAGCCATCCCGCTGGACGCCAGCAAGAACCTCACCGGGATCTTGGCGGCCAGATTGGACCACACCAGTCCCCCGGCAACCTGGGATAAAGCAAAGATACTAACGATCGAAGCAGCCGACGATCCCGGCACCCCCTGATCGATAAAGTGGGCGGCCTGGTGTACGCTAACTCCCCCCTGAACGAGGAACACCGCTGCGGAGAAGACGGACAAGATCCAGAAGGACCGGGTTCGCAAGGCCTGCCGGGTGGTGAAGTCGGGCTCCGGCACATCTTGAATTCGACTGCCGGAAGGTGAGCCTGCCGCGTTCCTTGGACCGGAGCCCCTCGGCATCGGATCGCCAGCCAGCCCCACGTCCTCCGGCCGCCTAATCATCAGGAAGGCCGGAATCACGCCGACAGCCAGCGTGTAGATCCCCAAGGACGACCAAGCGGCACGCCAGCCCCAACCGCCAATGATCCACTGCGCCACCATCGGCATCGCGGCCAAGCCGGTGCCTTGAGTCCCCATCAGGATGGCCAGCGCCCGCGGTCTTCGCCGAATGAACCAGTTGCTTAGCGCCGTGGACGGGGCCAACTCCAATGGCGCAGCAAAACAGGCCCGTCCAGGAACAAACAGACCGTAATAACCTCCCAAGTTGACCGCTTGGGACAGCCCCAATCCACACACGCCGACGATAGCCGACGAGACGGCGAGGACGACTCCAGAGCCGTACTTGTCGATCCATCTTCCTACCATTGGCGCTACCACTACGGCAAGGAGCCCACCCAGGCTCAGGGCACCGGAGAACACACCCCGGGACCAACCGAATTCGGCGGTCATGGGCACCACGAAAACCGCCAGTGTGGCTGAAGCCATCAACGGTCTGGTGGAATAGCTGGACACCGAGGCAACGGCCAGGACGACCCACCCATAATAAAATGGACAGCTCCGGGCCAGACGGGCTTGAAATGAGTTATGTATGTCCCTATCCAATACTGATTCGCTTTACGGATGCGGCTGACGGTTGAGGCAAGGAACTGCGGGTTGGAAGGGAGGAACCGTCCATCTGGCGAAGTAACCACGTAGTGGGGCTCGGCTCGGCGAATCGAAGCAACACGCCGGCGTCACTCAAGACTTAGTCTCATAGCTGACCATCTTTCAACTCCGCGATGAAGGACTCGAATGCCATGCGCGGAGGCTCGTCGCCGGATAGGCGTTCTCCAATCACTTGTGTCTGATAGTCTTGCGCGATCTGGCCTTGTTGCTCCCGGTTGTACTCTTTGAAGTGCTTACCGTTTTCTCTATCTATCGCTAGCTGAGGCCAACGCCCATAGAAATACCCTTCGGTTTGCTGGGCCCGCAAGGCCTGGTAGATATAGATGCTGCCCACAGTCTCGAATTGATAGACATGGACCAACTCATGTATCAATAATTCGATGTGCTCTCTGGAATGCCCGCCCGTTCTGGGAAGATTTATCGTATGAAACGTTGTGAAAGCCCTTCCCTCATTAAACCTGAATATCAGGCCCAGCAGCCTTCCTTCAGCGACGCGAACCGAGTGATATCTGATGGATCCCTCGCCCAGTACCAAGGAGGCAGCTTGAATCTCCGATTCGGTCAATCGGCTGACGTTGGCCAGGAAATGCCAGAAGAACTGAAAAAGCCTAGGCCCTTGGAAAAGGTCGAATACCTTGACTATGCCAGCTATCATCGGCGCCGCCGCCTTCTCACCCGAAAGAATTGAAACACCGCTGCAACCAATGGCCGATATTATACAGGGTGGCGACTAGGCGGACGCCCAAGCCAATTACCCACTCAGTTGACCGAGTCAGACAATCTTGAGACCGGTTCTATAGACATTTTCCCGAGACTTGTTCCCGGCAAAAAGCCGCTCTAGATGGGAGACTTTCTTTCGTGCCAGGGTGTCGCTTGCTCATAGGCGTGGGCCGTCCTTAGCACGGTGGCTTCGTCGAAGGGCCGTCCGGCGATCTGCAACGCCAGAGGCAGGCCTCCATCCCCTTCAGACGTAAACCCGCATAGAATCGAGAGGGCCGGAGCACCGGACAAACTATAGGGTCCGCGGAAACTCCCACTAGCCAGGGCTCTCTTGGCCTGCTCTTTGCTCCCAACCCGCCCCTGGGGATTCATCACCTCGGCTGGTCCAACGCTGGTGGGCTGAATCAAGACGTCCACGTCGTTCAAGACCTGCAACACCTCTTGGCGAATCAGTGCCCTTAATTTCTTGGCTTTGTAGTAGACCTGGGCCGGAATCAAGTTACCCGCCATAAAGGCCACCCGGGTGTTGTGGTGGTACTCCTGAGGTCTTTCCCGCAACCACTCAGGATGAAGGCTCACCCGCTCGGTGTGGGTGATAGTGCGGGTGACAACTCCCGACATAGCGCCCAGGGGGAGCGATACTTCTTTTACTTGGGCTCCCAGGCTCGTCAACACTTCGGCGGCGGCAATGACGGCGCCACGGGTTTGGGCGGTGACCCCCGACACTTCGGGGTCTAGGAACTCCCTCACCAGTCCAACCTTCAGTCCGGAGATGTCCCCGGTCAATGCCTGACGGTAATCTGGAACGGGTACCTGCCGGGTGTATGGGTCCTGGGGGTCGTATCCGGCTATCGCGCCGATCGTTACGGCACAGTCCTCCACCGTACGGGCGACGGGGCCGATGGTGTCGATGGACCAACAGGCGCCGTCGACACCGTACCGGCTGACTCTCCCCCAAGTTGGACGCAATCCCACCAGACCGCAGTTGGCCGCCGGTCCCCGGATCGAACCGCCGGTGTCCTCTCCCAGAGACGTCGCACACAGATGGGCGGCAGTGGCTGCGCCGGAGCCTGAACTGGACGTGCCGGGACTCCGGGTCAAGTCCCAGGGGTTGCAGGCTGCGCCGGAGGCGGAGCTGTTCGCGTCGCCAAGAGCGAACTCGCTCATGTTCAGCTTTCCCAGCAGAACGGCTCCAGCCTTCTTCAGATTGGCCAAGACCGTGGCATCCTCTTCCGGCACGAAGTTCGCCCGCAGTTTTGAGCCATCCGTGGTGAGGATGCCCTTGGTGTGGATCTGGTCTTTTATCGCCACCGGCACACCGTGCAGCGGCCCTCGGTACCGGCCTTGTTGTATCTCTTCCTCGGCCTGGCGGGCGTCGCGGCGGGCTTCTTCGGCGCAGACCGTAACGTAGGCGTTGACCACCGGATTCAGCTGTTCTATCCGGTCCAAGTAAGCCTCCACCGCTTCCACGGGTGACACCTGCTTTGTTTCGATCAGAGCGGCCAGTTCGGTGACGGAGAGATGCGGTATTTCAGCGCGGTCCATGTTAGACCTCCCCTGCCGGCAATATCAGAGGCAGCGGCTCAACCGCGTTGACGCCTGGAACCTCGATCTCGTCCATCATTTCCAGTATGGCGTTCAGACTATAAGCGACTTCGGTCAATTCTGGTTCCTGAATATCCAGTCCAACAGCGCGCCCTAATGCTTGTATCTCCGGGTTAGTCAGGTCCTCCACGACAGCCTCCTTACGCAGCGGGTTCGGTCACGTCAAGTGTTCCGGGTGATGGTTCCAATTCTATAGCGGAGGCAAGCCGTGTCAACTTTGG
>CEVM01126786.1_pt1 | contig 14740 bp, 14 predicted proteins | sample 531481 | NCBI WGS metagenome assembly CEVM01 (sample SAMEA2623649, study PRJEB7988) | marine metagenome | biome: marine biome (ENVO:00000447); feature: mesopelagic zone (ENVO:00000213) & marine oxygen minimum zone (ENVO:01000065); material: "saline water (ENVO:00002010), including plankton...
GGGAACGAAAGTACATTAATACCGATTCCTAAAACTAGCCAATCCAAAGCATCACCAATGAAACTTGTTTCGATTAAGATTCCACAAAACTTTTTTTCATTTAAAAGCAAATCGTTTGGCCATTTAAAATTAAATGCAACTTTCCTTGGTAAGAAAGGCTGCAACGTATCATAGATAGCCAATGAAGCGACAAAGTTCAGTTGTGGGGTATAGTTAACTTTTAGATCTGGTTTTAAAATAATAGAAAAAAAAATATTTCCTTTTTTTGAAATCCATTTTCTTCCCAACCGTCCTTTTCCTTTTTTTTGCTCGTTAGCACAAACAATGGTCCACGGCTTACAACCCTGAGAGGCAAAACTTGCAGCTACATCATTTGTTGATTCAACGCTATCGAAGTATTTTAAATTGAAGGGTTTTTTTAATCTTAAAAACTTCACCATTCTAACCAGAAAACAAGATAGATGCGGCCTTAGCCGTACTTAACAAAAATGGATTGGGGTTAAGGAAAAAAAGTAAAGTAAAAAGTCCGGTTAGAAGCAATACAGATTTGATTTGATTGCTTATTGGTGAATCAATTTCCTCAGCTAAATCTTCAAAGTACATCATTTTTACAATTTTCAAGTAATAATACGCACCGACAACCGTTGTTAGCGCAGCAATTATAACTAAAAAATAAAAACCAGACTCAATCGCTGGGAGAAAAACATAAAGTTTTGCAAAGAATCCTGCCAATGGCGGAATGCCAGCCATTGAAAACATAAATACTGTCATGAAAGCAGCAAGGAAAGGCTTGGTTTTAGAAAGTCCAGAAAAGTTCTCAATTTCAATTAATTCAATTTTTTCTCGTCTCATAGCTAAAATTACTGAAAAGATACCAACAATCATAAAAAGATAGATTGTCATATATAATAACACGCCCTTAATACCATCCTCAGTACCCGCAACTAAACCGACCAAAATAAACCCAATATGAGCTATTGCGCTATAGGCAATTAGCCGTTTGATGTTCGTTTGATTAAGAGCGGCAAAGGTGCCAAAGATCATCGAGGCAATGGACAAAAACATTATAATTTGTTGCCAATAATTTTGTAGATCCACAAAAACAACAAGCAATATTTTCAAAAAGACAGATACAGCAGCAATCTTTGGAGCGACACTAAAAAATGCAGTAACGGGAGTCGGTGATCCCTCATAAACATCCGGAATCCACATATGAAAAGGTACCGCACCAATTTTAAAGGCTAGGCCAACTAAAAAGAATACAAAACCAAGAATTAAGCCAAAGGATGGATTTAAGCTATGGGACGTATGCAATGCGGCTATTTCATTAAATTCTACAGTACCGGCAAAACCATAAATAAGACTCATTCCATAAAGAAGCATCCCAGATGCAAAGGATCCCAAAATAAAGTATTTTATTCCAGCTTCGGTGGATTTAAAGTTATCTCGTCTAATCGCGGCTAAAATATAAAGACATAAACTTTGAAGCTCTAAACCTAAATACAAGGAAAGCATACTGCCTGCAGAAATCATAACCATCATTCCGAGAACAGAAAGCAACATTAATAACCCGTATTCATTGGAAATTTCGTCTTCAATGGTCGCTTTTCCTGTCGCAATAAAAAAAGTTAATAAACTTCCGCCAATGACAAGAGATTTCATGAAGATTGTATAATAATCCGAAACAAACAAACCTGAGAAATGAGATTGTACATCATGATTGATGTTTATCTCGACAAAAAGAATAAACAAAAGAGTTGCCGAAACGAAAATTGATGAAAACTTGTTTTGTGCTTTGTTATGAAACGCCAAGATTAGAAGAAAAGAAAGACTCAATATGGCCAACATAAATTCAGGGAGAAAGGCTGGAAGGTTTTTGTATAAATCTATCATAAGAAAACTAGTGCGTTACAATACTATAAGTTAATTTTTCCTCTGAATAGTTGCTAACCAATGATTCTGCAGAAACGTGGATCAAATCTAGAAAGAAATCGGGATAGATTCCCATCCAAATAACTAGAAAGACAAGAGGAATGAAGTAGGTCAATTCGCGTTTATTAACATCCAGGATCTCCTTAAGGTGTTTTTTCACCAATGATCCGAGAATAACTCTCCTATATAGCCACAACATGTATCCAGCAGAAAGCACAACCCCGGTTCCGGCAAAAAGCGCAAGTATTTTATTCACCTGAAAAGCACCCAGAAGAGTTAGAAATTCACCAACAAATCCACTAGTCCCTGGAAGGCCAATTGCGCCTAATATAAAAATCATAAAAATAAGAGCATAATTAGGCATCTTTTTAACTAACCCACCATAGTAGGCAATATCTCTACTATGTGCCCTATCGTAGATGGTTCCTACGCAAAGAAATAAAGCGGCAGAAATAATTCCATGACTAAGCATTTGAAAAATAGCACCTTCAACACCTTGTATATTTCCCGTAAATATTCCTAAAGTTACAAAACCCATATGAGCAATAGAAGAATAGGCTATTAATTTCTTCATATCCTCCTGAGCAAACGCAAGTATCGAGACATAGACTATTGCAATAATACTTAAAGTAAAAATCAGAGGAGTAAAAAATATTGAGGCGTGGGGCAAAATAGGTATAGATAATCTTAAAAATCCATAAGCACCCATTTTTAATAAAACTCCAGCTAGCATAACCGAACCAGCGGTAGGTGCCTCGACATGAGCATCGGGAAGCCAGGTATGCAAAGGCCACATTGGTATTTTAACCGCAAACGACGCAAAAAAAGCTAACCAGATCCAATACTGTAAATTTTCCGAGATCGGAGTCTGTGTTATTTCCGCTATATCTGTGGTACCAGTCTGACTATAAATGACGAGAATGGCAACAAGCAGCAAAACCGAACCAGTAAGTGTAAAAAGAAAGAATTTGAATGACGCATAAACCCTTTCTGAGCCACCCCAAACCCCAATAATAATAAACATAGGGATTAGAACACCTTCAAAAAGCACATAAAATGTTACTAAATCCAACGCACTAAACATACCTACTAGCAGAGTTTCCAAAATGAGAAATACGATCATATACTCTTTGACACGATCTTGGATTGTCTCCCAACTTGCTAAAATACATATTGGTACTAAAAAGGTAGTTAAAAGAACGAACCATACTGATATCCCATCAACTCCAACTTTATAGTTAATGGACAAATCCTGAATCCATGCTCTGGTCTCGACGAATTGAAAAGAGGACTCACCTCTATCAAAGAAAATTATTAAAAGTAACGACAAAAGAAATGTTATAGAAGATATCCAAAGCGCAAATATTTTTGAGTCCTGATTCTGAGTTGCGGGATCATTCTTTAAGAAGAGAATAAAAAAGGAACCGATCAAGGGCAAAAATATAATTGCTGACAATATTGGGAACTCTGAAATATGATCTTGCAAAAACATTTTATTTTCAGCCCGTCAAAAGAAAATATGAAACAATAATGGTCAATCCCAGCACCATCGCAAAAGCATAGTGATATATATAACCCGACTGAATTTTTATAAATCTTCTTCCGATAGATAAAATCTTTTTGGCGATACCATCCGGACCCATCTCATCAATGATTTCCTGATCTATCGTCTTCCAGAGTCCCTTTGAAACAAATAGGATCGGCTGCACTAAATAGCGATTATATATTTCGTCAAAATACCACTTGTTCTTAAGAAAATTATATAAAGTAAGAAAATATTCTGCCAAAAGCTTAGGCGCCCTTGGAAAGACCGAATACAGGAGGAATGCAATAAGCACACCTAAGACAGAAAAAAGAATTGGAAGATTCTTAATGTACGAAGAGATGTTCTTTGTCAGATCAAAATAGCTGATACTTGTTTGCGTATAGAGTGAATTTCCCCAAAAACTCATGTGGTCACTGCCAACAAAATATTGGTATCCCACATATCCTGAAACTACTGAGCCAATAACCAAAAAAACTGGTGGAATGATCATATAAAGTGAAGGCTCGTGAACCGAATTAAAAACTTTTGCTCCTGATCTACATTTTCCATGAAAAACAAGAAACAAGGTTCGCCACGCATAAAGTGCAGTTAAAAATACCGTAATAATACCCAAGGCAAATGAAAATTTACCAACAGCACTGGTTGTTAACCATGCAGATTCAAGAATTATATCTTTTGAGAAATATCCTGCAAAGAATGGAATGCCGGCTAAGGCCAAACTTCCAACCCACATGAAAAAGTAAGTAAAGGGAATTTTTTTATAAACACCACCCATTTTACGCATATCTTGTTCACCTGAAAAAGCATGAATGATTGATCCTGCGGCTAAAAATAAAAGTGCCTTAAAGAAAGCGTGAGTCATAAGATGAAAAATTGCAGCAGAATAAGCAGAGACCCCCGCGGCAAAAAACATATATCCTAACTGACTGCACGTTGAATAAGCAATTACACGTTTAATATCGTTCTGAATAAGTGCGACAGTCGCTGCAAAAAAGGCTGTTGATGCTCCCACGAACGCAACAACCATCAAAGCGACTTCTGACATTTCAAAAACAGGAGAGAATCTTGCGACCATAAAAACGCCTGCAGTTACCATGGTAGCTGCATGGATTAAAGCAGACACCGGCGTAGGTCCTTCCATGGCATCAGGAAGCCAGGTATGTAATCCCAATTGGGCAGATTTTCCCATTGCCCCAAAAAACAAAAGAAGACAAGCCAAGGTTATTTCATAAACTTCAAATCCATAAAAAGAAATTTTCGAATCCGCGTAACTTTCTACACTAGAAAAAATATCACTAAAGTTGATTGATCCAGAAAGGTTATAGATAAAGAAAATACCCAAGACGAAACCTAAATCACCTATTCTGTTAACTAGAAAAGCTTTAATGGCAGCAGCGTTTGCAGCAGGCTTTTCGTACCAGAAACCAATTAACAAATAGGAAGTTAGACCAACACCCTCCCATCCAAAAAATAACTGAACTAAATTATCGGACGTAACTAAAATCAACATGAAGAAGGTAAAAAGACTGATCAGAGAAAAGAATCGAGGAATCGATTTATCATCTCTCATATAACCAATCGAATAGAAATGGATAACACATGAAACAGAATTGACAACTAGAAGCATCACGGAACTCAACTGATCAAACTGCAGGGACCAATTCACAACCATTGATCCAGAATTAATCCAACTGAAGAGCATAATGGTCTTTTCATTGCCGTTAATCACGACATCAGAAAAAATGAGAAGTGAGAAAAACGAGGCTGATAAAACCATCAAACAGGTTAAATATTGGGAGAATCGATCACTAAATCGATTATTAAGCAATCCAACAATAGCCGCCCCAAGCAACGGGAAAAAAACTGCACCTAAATAAATCAAATCAATTAACCTTTCAGCTTATTAATTCTCTCAATCGCAATCGTGTTGCTTCTCCGAAAAAATATGGTAAAGATTGCTAATCCAATAGCTGCTTCTGCCGCTGCAACAGATAAAACAAAAATCGTAAAAATTTGCCCGACTAAATCATTTAGAAAGTGGGAAAATGCAACGAAATTGATATTCACGGCCAATAAAATTAGTTCTATCGACATAAGAACAACAATAACGTTCTTACGATTAATCAAAATGCCCAAAACACCTAGGGTAAAAACCAGCGCCGAAAGAAATAAATAATGTTGCATACCTATCTCATGCATCATCTATACCCTTACCAAATGGAACTTTTTTTAACTCAACTGATTTACTAAGCGAAATATCAACCTGTCTTCCAATTTCCTGTCGTTTTACACCCTCTCTCTGCCTCATAGTCAGCAAAATAGCGCCAACCATAGCTACAAGTAAGATCATTGCGGCAATTTGGAAAAGATAAAAATAGTCAGTATAAAGCACAGAACCAATTGCTTTTGTATTGGTTAAGCCACTATATGCGAATTCAGAAAAAGGTTTAGCAATAATTTCAATTGAGTCAGAGGAATAGAACCATGTAGTTCCAACAAACAACAATTCGATAAGCAAAATTAGAGTAACCAAACCGCTTATTGGAAGGTATTGCAAAATACCTTCTCTGATTTTCGTGAAATTTATATCTAACATCATCACGACAAACAAAAATAAAACTGCCACAGCCCCGACATAAACTATGATCAAAATCATTGCCAAAAATTCCGCCCCCAACAAAATAAACAGAGCCGAAGAATTAAAAAAAGCCAGGATTAGAAATAAGACGGAATGAACCGGATTCTTAGAAAAAATGACCATGGTGCTAGAGGCAAAGATCACAAAAGAAAACAAGTAGAACAAAAAACTCGTTAATGGCATCAATTTAACTCAATAAATATTTCTAACGATATGGAGCCTCTTTCTTGAGGTTCTCTGCAATTTCCTTCTCCCAACGATCCCCATTAGCCAAAAGTTTATCCTTATTATACATCAACTCTTCTCTTGTCTCTGTTGCAAACTCAAAATTTGGGCCTTCAACAATCGCATCCACGGGACATGCCTCCTCGCAAAAACCACAGTAAATGCACTTAGTCATATCTATATCAAAGCGAGTAGCTTTTCGGTTGTTATCGGTAAGTTCCTTCGCATCAATTGTGATGGCTAGAGCGGGACACACTGCCTCGCACAATTTGCACGCTATACATCGCTCCTCTCCATTGGGATATCTTCTAAGAGCGTGCTCCCCTTTAAATCGAGGCGATAAATACCCTTTTTCATGTGGATAGTTAAGAGTCACTTTAGCCTTAAAGAAATATTTTATTGTCAGCCAAAGGCCAGCAATAAGCTCAGAGAAAGATAACGTTCTAAAAATTCTTTTTAGTATATTCATGCCCCGCCTACACTTTCCCCAAAGGAAGTAAATCAGTATAAGTCACCAAACTGGCAATTAGTATTAGCCAAATAAGTGATAGTGGCAAAAGTATTTTCCATCCAATGCGCATCAATTGATCATATCTGAATCGAGGAAAAGTAGCTCGCACCCAAATAAATAAAAATAGAAAAAAACTAATTTTTAGAAGAAACCAAACAGCTCCAGGAATCATAGTAAAGTACGGCAAATCGAAAGGTGGAAGCCAGCCTCCTAAAAATAGAATTGAGGCCATCGCGCTCATCAAGATCATGTTTGAATATTCTCCAAGAAAGAAAAGTCCAAAAGACATTGAAGAATACTCAACATTATAACCCGCAACTAATTCAGCATCAGCTTCAGGTAAATCAAATGGAGCACGATTGGTTTCAGCAAAGGCACAAATGATAAATGCAATAAAAAGAGGAAAGAGAGGAATAAAAAACCATACGTCAGACTGAGCAAGAACAATAGCCGATAAATTAAGTGATCCAGCGCAAAGCAAAACAGAAATTAAAATAAAACCTATTGAAACTTCATACGAAATCATTTGCGCGGCTGATCTTAGGGCGCCCAAAAAAGCGTATTTTGAATTACTCGACCATCCAGCCATAATAATTCCATAAACCCCTAGTGAAGAAATGGCAAAAAGATATAGGATGCCTACATTGATGTCAGCAATGACAAAACCATCATCAAAAGGAATGACAGCCCAAGCGACCAAACCAAGTGTAAAAGTTATAATAGGCGCTAATACAAAAGCGACAGGGCTGGCTCCTGTTGGAATAATCGTTTCTTTCATCAATAATTTTATTGCATCAGCAAATGGTTGTAACAACCCGTAAGGCCCCACGACGTTGGGTCCTTTTCTAAGCTGAATAGCGGCTATGATTTTTCTCTCAAAATAAGTAAGATACGCTATGCATAACAAAAGCGGGATCAGGATTAAAAAAATTTTTCCTATAGTAAAAACCGTCAAAAGCATACATAAATTCCTAAACTATTGTTTTCTCTCTTCAGTAAAGGCCTTTGAGCATTTGGCCATTGTGGGTGACGACGCACAAATCGAATTAGTTATATAAAAATTCTTAATAGGCAGAGTAAAAGGCTGCTTCCCTATCTTTCCAGTTTTTCCAAAATGAGGAAGATCGCACCTGGTTGTCTTCAATAATCTTGAGGTAGATCCGTTCATCTTGAAAAGCTTATGATCTTTGCCCATTGATAGACGTAATTCTTTCAAACTATTGAAATTCGTTTTTACTTCAAGAGCATCTGACAGTGCCCTTAAAATTTTCCAATCTTCTTGTGCATCTCCTGGAGCTTGTGTGGCTTTGTTCGTTAATTGAATTCGACCTTCTGTATTAACATATGTCGCCGCTTTTTCTGTGTATGCAGATGAAGGAAGAATCACATCTGCACATTGAGCAACATCATTACCGTGATGACCAATATAAATAACGAATGATTTTTTTAATTTCTTGGGATCTACTTTGTCAGCATTTAACAAGAAGATTGACTCTATTTCACCAGACTCACAAGCATTCTGTATACCCAAAGAATCTAGTCCTTGAGGACCGGGAAGAAATCCGAGATCTAGCCCACCGACAGTACTGGCTGCAGTATGCAAGACATTGAATCCGTTCCAACCGCTTTTAACAAATTTATACTTTGCCGCCAACTCTCTTGCAGCCCCCAGAATCGCTTCACCATCATCATGAGATAGTGCTCCTTGACCTAAAATCAGCATTGGGGCGTTTTTTCCATCCAAATCTTTTGCTAACTGATGCTCGCCAGATAATATCTCTGATAAGATCTGAGGATTATTTCCATAATTTTTAATCGGATAAGTTAAATCTAAATCAGGACCAATATTGGCGATTGTCATCTTGTTCTCGAGAAATCTTTTTCTTATGCGGGAATTGATGATTGGTGCTTCGTGGCGAGGATTGGTTCCTATTAGAAGACAGAAATCCGCCCTGTCAATACCAGCTATTGTGCTGTTAAAAACATAAGATGTTCTATATTTATTCGATAATTTTAATCCATCTTGACGACAATCCATATGAGGAGATTTTAGAGATTTTAAAATCTTCTTCAGTGCGTATATAGATTCGCAGCAAGCCAGATCGCCAGCAATAGCTGCAATCTTTCTCCCATTTTCTTTTTTTAGAAAATCAATGTTTTTAAAATACTTTTTAATAGTTTCAAAAGCATTTTTCCAACTAGCTTCTTTCAGTTTCCCATCAACACGTACATAGGGGCGATCCAATCTTTGCAACTTTAAACCATCGAAAGAAAATCGAGCCTTATCCGAAATCCATTCTTCATTTATCTCCTCATTTTCTTTTGGCAAGATTCGCATAACTTCAGAACCCTTGGAATAAACGATGATATTTGATCCTACCGCATCCATTACATCAACAGAATACGATTTGCTAAGTTCCCAAGATCTCGCACTAAAGGCATTGGGCTTTGAAGTTAAGGCACCCACCGGACATAAATCAATCATATTTCCCGAGAGCTCGGAAGTTAAAGATTTTTCAACATAATTACCGACTTCCATTTCTTCACCTCTCCCAGTAGCCCCCATTTCTTCAACTCCAGCAATCTCCGTTGCAAAACGTATGCATCGAGTACAGTGAATACATCGTGTCATAGCGCTTTTAATTAATGGTCCAAAATTTTTTTCAGAAACTGCCCGTTTATTTTCTATATAACGACTATAATGTTCTCCGTATGCCATCGCTTGATCCTGTAAATCACACTCCCCTCCTTGATCACATATCGGACAATCGAGAGGGTGGTTAATAAGCAAAAATTCCATTACACCTTTTCGAGCATCTTCAACTTTCGGAGAATTGGTCCGTATTTTCATACCATCCACAACTGGCATTGCACACGAGGCAACAGGATTTGGTGATGGCTCCATTTCAACCAAACACATTCTACAATTACCCGCTATTGAAAGCCTTTGATGAAAGCAGAAATGTGGAATTTCAATCCCTACTTCCTGGCAGGCTTGAAGAACAGTCAGTTTATCGGAAACTTTATAATCTTTATCGTTTATTTTTATTTTTGGCATAACTGTATTTAGGCAACTTTCATATCACTGGTTGATTTTTCGTTTTCGCTGGAAACGGGTTGCACACATCGCATTTCAAGCTCGGAACGAAAATGTCTAATGAGACCTTGAACCGGCCAAGCCGCAGCATCACCTAAGGCACAAATCGTATGTCCTTCAATTTGATGTGTCACTTTTTTTAACAAATCAATTTCTTCGGATTTGGCAATTCCTTGCACAAATCGATCTAGCATTCTTGCAAGCCAGCCTGCACCCTCGCGACATGGAGTGCATTGACCACATGATTCGTGTTGATAAAATTTTGCTAATCGCCAAATCGTTTTTACTATATCTGTGCTTTTATCCATAACAATTACAGCCCCTGTGCCAAGTCCACTTTTAACCTCCTTTAAAGAATCGAAATCCATTAGAACAGTCTCGCAAATAGATTTTGGGATTAGGGGAACAGAAGATCCTCCGGGAATTACAGCAAGTAAATTATCCCAACCTCCCTTGACTCCTCCTCCATATTTCTCAATGAGAGTCTTTAAAGGGATTCCCATTTCTTCTTCGACATTGCAGGGCGAATTAACATGCCCAGAGATACAAAAAATCTTCGTACCCGTATTTCCTGATGAACCCAAGGATGAAAACCATCGAGCTCCGCGTCTTAAAATCTCTGGAACAACAGCTATAGTTTCAACATTATTTACTGTAGTAGGACATCCATATAAACCTGTATTCGCAGGAAATGGTGGCTTTAGTCGTGGTTGACCCTTACGACCTTCCAAGCTTTCCAACAGTGCTGTTTCCTCTCCGCATATGTATGCGCCAGCACCTCGGTGAAGATAAATTTCAAAATCCCATCCGCTACCACAAGCATTCTTTCCGATTAATCCACTTGATCGCGCTTCGTTGATAGCCTCTTCTAAAATCAGCGACTCTCGATGGAATTCTCCTCGAATATAAATATACGCAGTTTGAGCACCTACAGCAAAACCAGACAATAAAGTTCCCTCGATAATCTTATGAGGCTCATGTCGAATGATATCCCTATCTTTGCAAGTTCCCGGCTCTCCTTCATCTGCATTAATAACCAAATAATGCGGTCTATCGCCGATCTCACTAGGCATAAAGGACCATTTTACACCGGTCGAAAAACCAGCTCCACCTCTACCTCTTAATTCCGAACCTTTAATCTCACTAACTATCCAATCCCTTCCTTTCTGTATTAAAGAATTTGTATCATCCCAATCTCCCCTCTTCTTTGCCTGATCCAATTGCGAACCATCGTCTCCATATAGGTTTGTAAAAATTTTATCTTTGCTTTCCAACATTTTCTTTCCTCTAGGATATTTCCTTTTTGTAGTCCAACGGAGCGCTCCCTTGCCTCTTTAATTGAGACCCAGGAGAAATCGCTTTATCTTCTCGTAATTGATTTATAATTTCCCTCATATGATCAGGAGCAATATCTTCAAAGTAATCTTTATTTATTTTAACAACTGGTGCATTGACGCAAGCGCCTAAACATTCGACTTCTTTCAATGTAAACTGACCGTCCTTTGTTGTTCCATTAATATCAATGCTCAATTCTTTTTTACAGACATCTAAGATTGTCTCTGAACCACACAAACAGCACGGTATTGTTCCACAGACTTCGATACAGTTTTTCCCAATCGGTGATAGGCTAAACATGGTATAGAACGTAGCTACTTCATAAACTCGAATAGTCGCCATATCTAATTTTTTGGCCACACATTCAATTGCCGACTCCGACAACCATCCACTGTTATCCTTCTGAGCCAATGCTAACAAAGGAAGTAATGCGCTTTGTTTCCGATCCGCAGGATAGAATGTTAGAATTTTATTAATACTCTCAAGGCTTGAATCAGAAAATTGAAATTGATTCTTTAATTCGTGAGATCCGTTTTTTAAAGATTTTCCTTCATTCATCTGTCTATCTCACCAAAAACAATATCCAAACTACCAATAATTGCGACAAGATCTGAAAGCATATGTCCCTTAGACATTACATCTACCGATTGCAAAAACGGGAAGCCGGGAGCCCGAATTTTACAACGATAAGGCCGGTTACTTCCGTCAGACACTAAAAAAACACCAAACTCTCCTTTCGGCGCCTCCACTGCAGTATAAGTTTCACCCGCGGGCACATGATATCCTTCGGTGTACAACTTAAAGTGATGAATTAAAGCTTCCATGGAAGTTTTCATTTCTTCTCGCGAAGGTGGGGTAATTTTTCCATCTTGAACAAAAACTGATCCATCGGGCATTTTTTCAAGACACTGTTGGATAATTCTGATGCTCTGGCGCATCTCTTCAACACGTACTAAATAACGATCAAAGCAATCACCGTTCTTGCCAACGGGTATATCAAAATCCATTTCCCTATAAACTTCGTAAGGTTGGGACTTCCGCAAATCCCAAGCAACACCAGAAGCTCTTAGACACGGTCCGGAAAAACTCCATTCAACCGCCTGCTCTGCTGTCATTACACCGATATCCACCGTACGTTGACGAAAAATACGATTTGTATTAAGAAGGCTTTCAATATCATCGATAATTTTTGGAAAGGATCGGCAGAATTTATCGATATCGCTAGAAAGCTTAGGTGGAAAATCCTGATGTACGCCACCTGGTCTAAAATACGAAGCATGCAATCGAGCACCCGACACTCTTTCATAAAATTCCATTAATTTTTCTCTTTCTTCGAACATCCACAGAAAGGGAGTCATTGCCCCAACATCTAACGCAAAAGCACCAATATTCATTAGATGATTTAGTATTCTCGTAATTTCACTAAATAATACTCGAATATATTGACCTCGCTTAGGTACTTGTATTTTGAGTAATTTTTCAACGGCCAATGCAAAAGCATGTTCCTGACTCATAGGAGAAACGTAATCAAGTCTATCGAAATAAGGGATTGCCTGCAGATACGTTTTATACTCTATAAGCTTTTCAGTCCCCCTGTGTAATAAGCCAATATGTGGATCGGCCCGTTTAACTATTTCTCCATCCAGATCCAACACTAATCTTAAAACCCCGTGTGCAGCGGGGTGCTGTGGTCCAAAATTCATAGTATATTCTTGAGATTTCTCTTCAGTCATTCTTATTCTCTTTAGCTAATTCTTCAGCCCGTTCATCTCCCGGAAGAATCCTGTTCATTCCCTCCCATGGACTCACAAAATCAAAATTTCTAAACTCTTGAGTTAGCTTAACAGGTTCATAAATTACTCTTTTCTGCTCCTCGTCATATCGAACTTCGACATAGCCTGTGAGAGGAAAATCTTTCCTCAGCGGATGACCCTTAAAACCATAATCAGTCAAAAGTCTCCGAAGATCAGTATTTCCGCTGAATATGACGCCGAATAAGTCATATACTTCACGCTCATACCACCCAGCAGAAGGGAACAGATCTACAATGGAAGGTACTTTTGTTTCCTCGTCCGTCATTAATTTGACGCGGATACGCCGATTCACAGAAAGACTTAAAAAATGATAAACTATCTCAAAACGCTTATCCTTTTCCGGATAATCAACTCCACAAATATCAATAAGAATATTAAATTTACAATTTTGGTCTTCTTTTAAAAATTGTATAAGCCGAAGAAGAGATGTGGCTGCACTGGAGATAACGATTTCATCGTCAGCAATTTGCAAGGAATTAGTTTCCTCAATATGAGAAGAAAGATGCGCATATAATCTGTCAGTTTCCTCTGTCATATTTCTACTTAAGTACTCTTTGTGCGTTCAATTTTCTTCTGTAGCTGCAAAATCCCATATAAGAGAGCCTCAGCTGTCGGAGGGCATCCGGGAACATAAATATCCACGGGGATGACACGGTCACAACCCCTGACAACCGAATAAGAATAGTGATAGTAACCTCCGCCATTTGCGCAACTACCCATGGAAATAACCCAGCGTGGCTCAGGCATTTGATCATAAACTTTCCTTAAGGCGGGAGCCATTTTGTTTGTCAATGTTCCGGCAACGATCATGACATCTGATTGTCGTGGGCTTGGCCGAAAAACGATGCCGAAACGATCAAAATCGTATCGACTTGCTGCAGACTGCATCATTTCCACAGCGCAGCACGCTAAACCGAAAGTCATAGGCCATAAAGATCCTGTTCTGGCCCAATTAATGAGCTTGTCTAATCTGGTAACAAAAAATCCTTTATTTGAGAAAGATGAAGCCAATTCTTGAGGAAGCTTTGAAGGCTGGCTTTTCTTTAAAGTGGTACCCGAAAGATTCTCAGGAATTATTCCCATTCCAATGCACCTTTTCTCCATTCATAAATAAACCCGATGGTTAGAATGATCAAAAAAATCATCATTGACCAAAAACCAAATATCCCCAAATTTCCCAGGGAAACAGCCCAGGGAAAAAGAAAGGCAACTTCTAAATCAAAAATAATAAAAAGCAGCGCAACCAAATAAAATCTCACATCAAATTTTCCACGTGCATTATCAAATGCTTCAAAACCGCACTCATACGGAGAAAGTTTTTCTGCGTCAGGATTCTGTTTTGCGAAAAGCCAGGATGCTGCCAAAACCGCCATTGAAAAGAGTAGGGCTATCAATAGGAACAAAAAAATTGGCCAGTACTCGGACAATGACATTTCCATCCCTAGATTTTCCTTTTCCCTTACGGAATGCTTACACTCGATCTAACAGCCTTAAATTACACCAATTCGAGTAAGAATTCGACTAAAAAATAAGAAAGACAGCACTATTATTTTGGGAGTCGAAATACGATTTTTTTCTCATCTTGGGAAAGAAAAAATGGCGGGAGCGACGGGACTCGAACCCGCGACCTCCGGCGTGACAG
>CEVM01064557.1_pt1 | contig 14665 bp, 17 predicted proteins | sample 531481 | NCBI WGS metagenome assembly CEVM01 (sample SAMEA2623649, study PRJEB7988) | marine metagenome | biome: marine biome (ENVO:00000447); feature: mesopelagic zone (ENVO:00000213) & marine oxygen minimum zone (ENVO:01000065); material: "saline water (ENVO:00002010), including plankton...
ATCTCGGGTGGACTGCTGGCCACGCTGGCGCAAACACTCGTCACCTCGCGGCTGCAGCGGGACCTCACCGATTCCACGACGCAGCGCAATATCGGCGTCGCCCTGGGGCACTCGCTGCTCGCGCTCGACAACCTCGCCCGGGGACTCACCGAGATCTCGCTCGCGCAAGCCGCGCTGGATGCCGACCTCGAGGGTAACTGGGAGGTCCTGGCCGAGGCGATCCAAACCGTGGTGCGCGCTGAGATCGTGGCCGGACGCTCGCAGATCAGCGACCCCTACGCGCTGCTGAAGGACCTCACACGGGGGCGGCGCGTTGGCGTCGCCGAGCTCGCGGAGTTCGTGCGCGGTCTCGACATCGGGGATGCCGCGAAGGAGCGCCTGCTCGCCCTCACGCCCGCCTCGTATACGGGTCTCGCATCGGACCTCGTCTCCGAGATCGAGTGAGCCCCGGCTGAGCTTTAGGCGGTTGGTGCTGAGGAGCCGCCGGCCTCGCGGTCATCGGGCGCGGTCGCCGATGCCGCGTCGCCGTCGGGCTCGTCGTCCAGCAGCACGGGCCGATCAATGGTCTTGGTCACCTGCGCGGGGTCGATCGCCAGCAGCAGGAGTGCGAGCGCGACGAGGGTGACCACAAAGGTCACTCCCGCGACGATGAGCGCAACGACCAAAGCGTTCTGCACGTCTTCGGCGGGAATCTGCTGGAAGAACCCCATCGAGACGAGCGTCACGATTCCCGCGAAGAGGGCCGCAGCGAAGGCGAGCCCCAAGAGCTGGACGGGGCGCATGATCTCCCGGCGCGAGGGCTTGTCGGTCATGGCTTCCTCTCGGCCGTCGCTTCGGTGACCGCCGCCGCGGCCTCGGCATCCGTCTGGCGCGGCGAGAACGCAGCAATTCCGAGGTACACGGCGACGATCGCGGCGTAACCACCGAAAATGCCGACGGCGATGGTGATTCCGGTCAGGGTGAAAGTCTGTCCTGCTTCTTCGATCGTGTAGGTGAGGGCGTACTGCACCGGCACCGCGACGAGCCCCAGTCCGAGCAGGATGCCCAGTGCACCGACGAAGATCGCGTCGCGACTCTGCGAGCGCGGCAGGTGTGTCATCCGTCGCGCTCGGATACCCGCGACGAGTTCGACGATGCCGCTGAGCACAGCCCAAGCGATCACGGCGACGAAGAACATCGTGTCGGTTCGAAGGCCCGGCATCCCGGTTGCCATTCCGGCGAGGAGAGCGAGAATGCCGAGCAGCACCGCTGCCCACCGGTCGCCCTTCGGGAAGATCAGCCACACCGCGGCGAACCACACCAGACCCGTCGCGATCGCGAAGCCACTGAACACGGCGAGGCCGACGGCAGCGGAGTGATCGGGGGAGAAGGTGATCATGACAGCCGCCAGCGCGGCGAAGAAGGCTCGCGCCAACTGAAGATGCCTCACCTCGAGGGTGCGGAGGGGTGCAGCGCTGGTCACAACACTCAAGTCTATTCGTCGCGGCATGCCTGATCGGCGGGCCCGGGCTTCGCGCTCACCCCGCGGCCATGCACCGACGGGGGCGCTGGGTCACCACAGGGGGTGGATCGCGTCGCGCAGGTGACGGTCGTAAACCCCGTGAACCGCCGCGTCGAACCCTTCGAGATCGAACGCGCCGGGCTCGAGCAGAGCCCCTGCGGCAGCGTTGGCCTCAGCCTGCTGAGGCGTCCGTGCGCCGGGGATCACAGAGGTGATGCCGGGCTGGGCGGCGATCCAGGCCAGGCTCGCTGCGGGAAGTGAGACTCCCTCGGGCAGCGCGGCAGCCAGCTCGGATGCCGCGGCGATCCCGACCTCGAAGTCGACGCCCGAGAACGTCTCGCCGCGGTCGAACGCCTCGCCGTGACGGTTGTACGAGCGGTGGTCATCGCTGGCGAATGTCGTGGCCGTCGTGTACTTGCCCGAGAGCAGCCCGGAGGCCAGCGGCACCCGCGCGAAGATCGCGACCTGGGCGGCGGCTGCTGCCGGGAGCACCTCGTCGAGCGGCTTGAGTCGGAAGGGATTGAAGATGATCTGCACGTTTGTCACGCCCGGGCGCGCAATGGCGGCGAGCGCCTGCTCGCACGTCTCCACCGATACGCCGTAAGCGGCGATGAGGCCGTCTTCGACGAGCCGGTCGAGCGCATCGAGGAGGTCGTCGGCAGCGATGACGTCGGTAGGCGGACAGTGCAGCTGCACGAGGTCGAGGGTGTCGACGCCGAGGTTCTCACGGGAGCGCTCGGTCCAGCCCCGGAAGGCTTCTTCGGTGTAGTTCTCGCGCAGTTGGTCGACGCGGCGTCCCATCTTCGTCGCCACGGTGATGCCGTGATCGGGTCGCGACGCGAGGAAGCGGCCGATGAGCTTCTCCGACCGGCCGTCTCCGTACACGTCCGCGGTGTCGAAGAGCGTCACGCCGGCGTCGGCGGATGCTGCGAGCACCGCCAGCGCGTCATCCTCGTCGACCGCGCCCCAGTCGGCGCCAAGCTGCCACGTACCGAGGCCGATTGCCGAGACGAGACGGCCAGTTCTTCCGAGGGGGCGCTGCTGCATGCATCCACTCTGCCACCCGCCGCCGACGTGCGGGCCGCGGCGCATCCTGCGGGAGGCTCTAGGGTATGGCCATGCCCGTCTCCTACCACTGCGCTGCGGCCACGGATGTTCCGCCCGAGACGCTGTACCGGATGCTGTGGCTTCGGCTTCGCGTGTTCGTGGTCGAGCAGCGCGCGGCCTACCCGGAACTCGACGGCCGCGACATCGAGCCCGGCGCGGAGCTGATGTGGGCGAGCGACGGCGATGAGGTGCTGTCCACCCTGCGCATCCTCGTGGACCCGACCGAGATGCGCATCGGGCGGGTTGCCACTGACGCCGCAGCCCGCGGGCGCGGCATCGCGGCAGAGCTCATGCGTCGCGCCGTCGCTCGATGCGAGGAGCGGGAACCCGGGGTGCCGATCGTGCTCGACGCACAATCTCAGCTCGCCGACTGGTACGCGCGTTTCGGGTTCGAGGTATCGGGTCCGGCGTTCTCGGAGGACGACATCCCGCACGTACCGATGCGCCGCCCCGCGGGAGGCGGCTGACGCCCGTCGAACCCCCGCGAACAAGCCCGATCCCGCTGAGCCAGCCCGCACTGCCGGCTCGTTCGGCGCGTGCTGGCTCGTTTGGTATTGGTGGAGGATGCCGACCTCGCGATCTGAGGGCTCGACGCCTTAACCGGTCAGGCGCTCGCGCAGGAAGTCGACCAGGAGTTCGTTCGCGCGATGGGTCGGGTGGGCGGGGACGTCTGCCGAGGCATCCGTCAGTACCGAGTGCGCGTTCGCCGGGATGCCGTCGGGATTGCCCGGTGACGAATCGATCTCGAAGGCGCGCCATCCGTCGCCGAGCAGACGCTCGAATGCGGCAAAGCGCTCCGGTGGCACGCTGCGGTCCTGTGTGAATCGAAGCCCGAGCGCACACAGGCCGTCCGCGGCGCGACGGCTGACCGCCGCCTCCTCGATAACGCTCAGACCCGTCGCCGACTTACCTGCCCCGATCGGCGGCGGCATCGCCGGCTGCGAAAGCACCGGGGCCAGCACGCTCTCGTCAGCTGCTGCGGCGAGCGCGAATCCGCCCGAGAAGCACATCCCGATCACGCCCACACCGGGCCCGCCGCATTCGGCATGCAGTTGGCGGGCGAGTGCCCGCAGATAATGGGCGATCGGCCGGTCGGCGCGGCGCGCGAAGGCCGCGAACTCCCGCGAGACGCACATACGAAGCGCCGAGCCCGCGATGTATCCGCCGCTGATGGGACGCTCCGGCGTGCCGATCACCGACGGCATCGCGACCCGAAAACCGGCCGCAACCAGGCGCTCCCCGAGAGCGATCACCTCGGGGGTGGCTCCCGGTAACTCGGGGACCAGGATGACTCCCGGCCCGTCGCCCCGGTAGTAGACGTCGTGGCGTACCCCCTCGTGCTCGAAGGGGATCATCTGCCACTGCGCGAGAAGCTCGCTCACGCGCTCAGTCAATCACTCGTGGCGAAGAACTCCACGCCGGCGGCCCGGAAGTCGCGGGACCCTGGGGTGTTGAAGTGGTGCCGGTCGGGGATCTCGACGAACGTGCCGTTCGGAGTCGCCTCGGCAAGGCGCCGCGACCGCGGAAGAATCGCGTCTTCGCTGCCGGTCGCAAACAGCACGGGCTGTTGCGGAGGCCGGTCGGGGTCGGGGTCGCCGTCCTCACCGAAACGCATTCCCTCGGCGAGCGCGACGAGAGCTGTCAGATCGTTGCCCGGGACTCGCTCGGCCAGGGTCACGTAGTTGTTGGTGACCTTGTCGGTCACCGGAGTGCCGTCGGCGACATACGCCTTCGCCTGGTCGAGCTGGAGGCGTGCCAGCGGCGTGCCGTCGGGGATGCCGCCGAGAACTGCACGGCTCACCAGCTGCGGGCGGTCGACAGCGAGCTGCCATCCAACCCGAGCGCCGAGCGAATAGCCGAGGTAGCGCGCGGAGTCGATCAGGTACGTGTCGAGCACTGTTGCGAGGTCGTCGATGAACGCGGGCATCTCGTACGCGCGAGGATCGTGCGGCTTGTCGCTCGCACCGTGTCCGCGCTGATCCACGCCGAGAACGCGGAATCCGGCGCGAGTGAGGTCGCGGACCCAGCCGGTGTTCACCCAGTTGTCGCGGCAGCTCGACGAGAACCCGTGGACCGCGAGCACAGTCTCGGCGTCGGGATCGCCCCACGAGTACGTGGCGATGCGGTACCCCTCGCCCACCATGACGTACTGCGGGTCGGGCATTTCGGTCAGCGGGCGCGGTGCGGCATCCATGGGCCCATTCTTCCGCGGGCACGGGGAAGCGGGGTCGGATGCCGAGATCAGACCCTTTCCAGGGCCTGGGCTGCACGCTGTATTGCAGCGAGCGCGGCGCCCACCGACGGCACTGACCGAGCACTGCGCCGCGTGATGGCCGAGACACGGCGCGGAGCATGGTCGGCGAGCGGATGCACGGTCACGTCGGGGTTTCGGCTCGCACGAAGGGCGAGGGAGGGAAGGACGGCGACTGCCATGCGCGTGGCGACCAGTGCCTGCACGACGACGTAGTCATCAGTGCTGTGACGGATGTCGGGAGTGAACCCCGCAGCCGAGGTCGAGGTCAACAGGTGTTTGCGGCAGCTGATGCATCCGGTCACCCACTGTTCGTCGGCAAGATCGTCGAGCCGGATCTCGGACCGCGCCGTCAGCGGATGCCCGGGGGGAAGGACGATCTGGAGTGGATCAACCCCGAGGGGCGTGCGATCAGCGTCGGCCGGAACCGAGACGTGTCCATCGTCGTACTCGAAGACGATGGCGATATCGCACGCCCCCTCCTCGAGCGCGCGGAGGGCCTCGGGTGGTTCGAGCTGCTCCAGCCGCAGATCGATCCCCGGAAACCTCTCGGCCAGGTCGCTGACCGCACGCGCCGCGATCGTGGCGCTGGCCGAAGGGAAGGATGCGATCCTCACGCGGCCCGCGCGCAGGTGAGCGTGGTCGGCGAGCTCGTGCTCGGCGTCATGCAGAGCTGCAGCGAGGGCGTCGGCGTGACGCAGCAGGGCGCGCCCGGCATCCGTCACGACCACCCCGCGGCCCTCCCGCGCAAGGAGGGGAACGCCGGCGACCGCTTCGAGGCGCCGGACGTGTTGGCTGACCGCCGGCTGCGTCCAGCCGAGCACCTGGGCAGCGCCGGTGAGTGATCCGGTGCGTCCGACCTCGCGGAAGATCAGGATGCTGCGGGGGTCGAGCGCCGGCAGGGCGCGCGGCGCATCCAGGTCGGCGTGCGTCTCGTGCGGTTCCATGTCACCCCATTCATTAGCACTGCTTTGGTTTCTTCATACAAGTATGCCGTTGTGCTGAAGTATCGCGCGGTGGTCTTGTTGAAGCATGAAAACCATCGGCCTGCTGGGCGGCATGAGCTGGGAATCCACCGCGGAGTACTACCGCATCGCGAACCAGACGGTGCGCGATCGGATGGGCGGGCTGCACTCCGCGAAGATCCTGCTCGACTCCGTCGACTTCGCCGAGATCGGCCTGATGCAACGCGAGGATCGGTGGGGCGATGCGGCCGACCTTCTCGCGACTCACGCGCGCGGGTTGCAGGATGCCGGCGCCGAGATGGTGCTCATCTGCACCAACACGATGCACAAGGTCGCACCAGAGGTCTCTGCGGCGATCGATGTTCCGCTGCTGCACATCGCGGATGCCGCTGCAGTTGCGGTCCGCGCCGCCGGACTGTCTCGGGTCGGGCTCTTGGGCACGGCATTCACGATGGAGCAGCCCTTCTACCGGGAACGCCTGGCCGAACACGGCTTGGACGTCGTCATCCCCGGTGATAGGGACCGCGAACTCGTGCACCGCGTGATCTTCGACGAGCTCGCCATGGGCATTGTCAGCGACGAGTCCCGCGCCTCGTACCGCCGGATCATCGAGGGCCTGGTCGCCGATGGTGCTGAGGGAATCATCCTGGGCTGCACCGAGATCGAACTGCTCGTAACGGGGGAGGACTGCCCCGTCCCGGTGTTCCCGACCGCCCGCCTGCACATCGAGGCGGCGGTCGAGGCAGCCTTCGCGTGATCTACAGCCCGGGAGTGCGACGCGTTAGTCGGTGAGCTGCTGAATGCGGATAAGGTTGCCGGCGGGGTCGCGCACCGCGCAGTCCCGCACGCCGTAGTCCTGATCGATCGGCTCCTGCACGATCTCGGCACCGGCGGCCTCGAGAGCCGCGAAGGTTGCGTCGAGGTCGCGGGTTGCCAGGTTGATCCCGAAGTACGAGCCCTTCGCGATCAGCTCCAGCAGTGTCGTGCGCTCCTGGTCGGTCAGTCCGGGGGTAGCGGCCGGCGGATGCAGCACGATCGCGGTGTCGGGCTGGCCTGCCGGACCGACCGTGATCCAGCGCAGGTCCTCGTACCCGACATCCAGCCGCACCTCGTACCCGAGAACGTCGCGGTAGAAGGCGAGCGACTGCTCGGGCTCGAGATGAGGAAGAAAGCTCGAGTGAATAGTGGTCTGCATACCCGTCACGGTAGTGGCCGCATCCGGTGTGCGCTTCTCGATTCGTGACCGATAGGGGCGCCCGCGACCCACTGTCGCGTGTCGGCGGCGTGACTTACCCTTCGGGCATGGACCGTGACGAGCTCGAGCAGTGGCTGTTGGATTCCGACCCCACACTGCGGTGGCAGGTGCAGCGCGATCTGACGGGCGCGCCCGAAGAGGTGTGGCAGGCGACGCGGGCGAGCATGGCGCATGAAGGCGACGCCGCGCGGCTGCTCGCGCTGCAGGATGCCGATGGCCAGTGGGCTGGGGGCGCCTACTTTCCGGCGGGGTATACGGGCGAGGGACCAGGCCAGCCGTGGACCGCAACGACCTGGACCCTCACGACGCTTCGCGAGTGGGGACTGGATGCCGCAGCCCTGGCCGGGACGGCCGAGAAGCTGCGCGAGAACGCTCGGTGGGAGTACGACGATCTGCCGTATTGGGATGGCGAGACCGACGTGTGCATCAATGCCATGACCCTCGCCAACGGTGCGTGGCTCGGAGCTGACGAAGGTCCGTCATCGCGGGGAGGAGTATCTGCTCGAGCGCCGCTTGCGCTACCGCCTGTCGACGGGCGAGCCGGTGGGGACGTGGGCGGATCTGCTGATGTACCCCTACCGGCACCCGCATACGGCGCTGAAGGCCGTCGAGTACTTCTCCGAGGCTGCCGCTCACGACGGCGTTCGACCCGACCTCCGCATTGCCGAGACCATCGACAGAGTTCGGGACGCACGGCAGCCCGACGGCAGATGGCTGCAAGGCGACAAACTCGAGGGCGCAGTGTGGTTCCCCCTGGACGTCGAACCGGGTGAACCGTCGAAGTGGGTGACGTTTCTCGCGCTGCGCGCGCTTCAGCGCTGGGATGCTGCGGTCAGCGCCGGATCGGCCGCGTGACCTGTTTCGCGACACAGGGAATCAGGCCCGCCGCGTCATGTTCGGCGAGCGCCCGATAAGCACTCGGCGGCATTCCGACGAGCTCGGTGAACCGGGTGCTGAAGGTGCCGAGGGACGCGCAACCCACCGCCAGCGACACCTCGGTGACGCTGAGATGTCCCCGTCGCAGCAGTGTCATGGCGCGCTCGATCCGGCGGGTCATGAGGTACGAGTACGGGCTCTCGCCGAAGGCCGCCTTGAACTTTCGGCTCAGGTGCCCCGCTGACATGTGGGCGCCCCGGGCGAGTTCCTCGACATCTAGGGGCGCGGCGTACTCGCGGTCGATGCGGTCCCGGACGCGGCGCAGGAGCGCGAGATCGCGAAGATCGTCGGGAGTCGGAGGCATGGTGCCCCGAGTCTCACACGATGTGGCGCGCGCTGTCGACGCTGGTGCGGCAGGATCGAGGGCATGGCCACGGCTCTCACCCACGACGGGCAGCGCTTCGTCTCGGACTACCACCTCGCAACACTGTCGACGCTCGCGCCCTCCGGGCTCCTCCACGTCGTCGCGGTCGGATTCAGCTTCGCAGACGGTCTGGTGCGGATCATCACGATGGACGGTAGCCAGAAGGTGCGCAACATCGAACGGGATGGTCGCGCTACCGTCGCGCAGATCGCGGGCCCTCAGTGGCTGAGCATTGCGGGGCACGCGACGGTGTCGCGCGATCCGGATGCCGTCGCGCGCGCCGTGGAACTCTATGCGGCGCGGTACCGGCAGCCGCAGCCCAATCCGCGCCGGGTGGCGATCGAGCTGCGGCCCGAGAAGATCATGGGTTCCGCGGGACTCGTGGCACCGTAGCGTCGTAGTACTGAGCCCGGAGGACAGTCATGGCACGAACGCCGCAGCATGATGTGGTCGTTGTCGGTGCCGGGCTGGCAGGACTTCGGGCAGCGATCACGCTCGGACACGCCGGACGCGACGTTGTCGTTCTCGAGGCTGCAGACACCGTCGGTGGCCGGCAGCGCACTGACGCCGTCGACGGCTTTCTGCTCGATCGCGGGTTCCAAGTGCTCAATCCCGCCTATCCCGCGGTGCGGCGCTGGGTGGACATTCAGGCGCTACGCCTGAAGCCGTTCCCCGTCGGGGTGCAGGTGCGGCGCGAGCGCGGCCTCGCGACGCTGGCAGATCCGCGCCGGCATCCGTCGATTCTCGCCGCGACACTTCGCAGTGGTCTTCTCGCGCCACGGGACGTTGCCGGACTGGTGCGTTGGGCCGCAACGGCGCTCAGCGCTCCCCGGCGCGTGATCCGCCAAGCCGCCGCCGGCCGCGATCTGCCGGTGCATGAGGCGTGGGATCGTGCCGGACTGACCGGCCCGCTGAGAACCGCGGTGCTCGAGCCGTTCCTTTCCGGCGTCATCGCTGACGGGAGCTTCGAGACCTCCGACGCCTTCGTTCGGCTGCTGATTCGCATGTTCGCGCTAGGCCGCCCGGGCCTGCCCGAGCGCGGCATCCAGGCCCTTCCCGAACAGCTCGCCGCCTACGCCCGGACGCTCGGCGCCGAAATCGCCGTGCAGCGTCGCGTGACCGCCCTCCGTGAGACTGCCGCGGGCGTCGAGGTCGCTGTTGCCGGGGCAGACCCGGTGAGCGCTGACGCGGTGATCGTCGCCGTCGGACCGGAGGCGGCATCAGGACTCGCGCCGATTCCCGTGCCGAGGACCCGCGGCCTGCAGACGTGGTGGTTCGCGACGGATGCCGCGCCGTCGGCATCCGGCATGATCGCGGTGGACGGCACGCGCGCCGGACCGGTCGTGAACACGGCGGTGATGTCGCACGCCGTGCCCTCGTATGCGCCGAAGGGCATGCACCTCGTCCAGGCGACCTGCCTGCTGCCGCCGGCGACACACCGAGGTTCCTTCGATTCTCCGACCGAGGCGCAGGTACGGCGGCACGCCTCTCAGATCTGGGGTACGGATGCCACTGACTGGCGCTTGTTGCGACGCGATGACATCCCGCACGCGCTGCCGGCGCAGTCAGTGCCGCTGCGAACCATCACGCGCGCGCGACTCTCGGAACGCGTCTACATCGCGGGCGATCACCGCGACACCGCGTCGATTCAGGGCGCGCTGGTTTCCGGCGACCGGGTTGCCCGCGCTCTTATCGCCGGGGCGCCCAGCTGAAAGACGCCGCCAGCGCGCTACGGCGCGGGCGGTGGCGCGAAGTGGCGCGAGCGCGCGATGTCGCGAGCAGCGTCGGTGCGCAGGAAGGCGAGGATTGCGGCCGCGCCCTCCGGCTCCGACGACGTCGCGGCAATCGCGCCCGAGAACACGGTGTCGATCGCGCAGTCCTGGGGCAAAACGCCCAGCACACTGACACCCGGGCTGCCGACGAGCTCACTCAGCTGCTGAAAGCCGAGATCGACGTCGCCATCGGCGAGAAGGCGCGCGACAGGGATGCCGGGCCTCGCCTGGACCAGCCGATCACCGACTTCCGCGCTCAAGCCCCAGTCCTCAATCATCGACACCAGTGCGGTGCCGCTCGGACCGGTCGAGTAGCCGATCTTCCTCGCCTCCCGAATCGCCTCCCGCACAGCGGCGGCATCCGGGAATGCGGGATCGGAGACCGCGGTCGCCGGAGCGTCAGTGCCCGACGGAGCGCCCACTGCCACCTGCGACAGCACGAGGGGAGCGACGGATGCCGCCGCGACGTGCCCGTCGGCCGCGAGCTTTGCGAGGGCGCCGTCGGCAAGGAAGACGAGGTCGAACTCTTCGCCGGCGGCGACCCGGTCAGCCGCGTCGACTCCACCGACCGACTCGATCTCGACGTGCCCGAGCCCGGCATCGTCGGCGGCCGCCATGAGGTCGGCAAGCAGCAGCCGCGTCGCCATCGACGAAATGGCCTTCACGCGGCATCCTCGAAAGTCTCGGTGTCGACCTCGACAGCGTTGTTCGCTGGGTAGCGCGGACCCGACACGGTTTCAGTGCCGATGAGCCCGCCGGCGCGCTCCAGAACGTCGGGCGTGACCTCGAGCTGCGCAGCGGCGATGATCTCGCGCAGGTGGTCGATGTTCGTTGTCCCGGGAATCGGCACGACATGCTCACCTCGAGACGACAGCCACGCGAGCGCGAGCTGGGCCGGGCTGACCCCTGCCTCAGCAGCGAGGGCGCGCCATGCCGGCAGCAGCGCTGCATTGGCTTCCCAGTGCGGCGACTGGAACCGCGGCATCCCGCGGCGGATGTCTTTGGCCACGAGCTCCTCGGGGTTGTGGACCGCATCGGCGAGGAACCCCCGCGCGACCGGCGAGAACGCCACGAGTGCGATGCCGTCGGCCTTCGTCGCCTCGAGCATGCCCAGCTCCGCATTCCGGCTCCACAGGGAGTATTCGTTCTGCACCGCGGCGATGGGCGCGACCTGCTGCGCTTCCCGAAGTCGGGCCACCGAGACCTCCGAGAGTCCGATCGCACCGATCTTGCCGGCATCAACGGCTTCGGCGAGCGCCGCGACGCTATCGGCGATCGGCACCGACTTGTCCCAGCGGTGCAGGTAGTAGAGGTCGATGTGGTCGACGTCCAGTCGGCGAAGCGACGCATCCACCTGCGCCCGCAGCGTCTCAGGGCGACCATCGATGACGCGTGAACCGTCGACGATCGCCATCCCACCCTTGCTGGCAAGGATGATCTCGTCCCGTCGGCCCGCAATGGCCTTGCCGACGAGTTCTTCGTTGCGGCCGCCCCCGTACAGGGTCGCGGTGTCGAAGAACGTGACGCCTTCATCGAGCGCGGTCTGCAACAACCGCAGGCCCTCCTCGGGCTGCGGCGCCACCCCGTACGCGTGACTGAGTGACATGCATCCGAGCCCGTACCGGGGCAGGTTCATGCGAGCTGCTCCTCCAGCATCCCGAGAACGCGGTAGCAGTCGAAGACCTGCCGCACTGACGAGTTGGGTTCGCGTCCCTCGCGGATCGCAGCCACGAACTCGCGGTCCTGCAGTTCGATGCCGTTCATGCTGACCGCGACCTGCGACACGTCGATCGGCTCTTCCTTGCCGTTCACGAGGTCGTCGTAGCGGGCGATGTAGGTGCCGGTGTCGCCGATGTAGCGGAAGAACGTGCCGAACGGTCCCTCGTTGTTGAACGAGAGCGAGAGGGTGCAGATCGCGCCGGTCTCAGCCTTGAGCTGGATCGACATGTCCATCGCGATCCCGAGCTCCGGGTGGATGGGACCCTGAATCGCATTGGCCTGGACGATGCGCCCCGCCTGGTAGGCGAACAGGTCGACGGTGTGGGCGGCGTGGTGCCACAGCAGGTGGTCGGTCCACGACCGCGGCTCGCCCTTCGCGTTCGTGTTGGTGCGACGGAAGAAGTAGGTCTGCACATCCATCTGCTGGATGTGGAACTGGTCGCTCTGGATGCGCTGGTGGATCCACTGGTGCGACGGATTGAACCGGCGGGTGTGTCCCACCATGGTGACGCGATCGGATGCCTCGGCGGCGGCGAGGGTGGCTTCGGCATCCGCAAGTGAATCGGCCAGCGGAATCTCGACCTGCACGTGCTTACCTGCGGCGAGCGCTGCCTGCGTCTGCGACGCGTGCATCCCGGTGGGGGTGGCGAGGATGACGGCATCCACGTCATCGCGCTCGAGGACGGCGTCGTAACCGACGACGGCGTTCGCAACCCCGTACTTTTCGGCGACGGCCTGCGTGGCCTCGGGCTTGGTGCCGCTGACGACCGTCACCTCTGCGTCGGGGATGTTGGCCAGGCCGTCGAGGTGCTTCATGCCGAAGGCGCCTGCCGCGCCGACAACGGCGATTCGGACCTTGTCACTGCTCATTCGGTGTCCTCCTTCGAACGTGGTGCGCTCCGTGGGGATCGCGCGATCGATCCCCACGGAGCGGGTCTATGGTCAGCCTGTCAGGCCGTTGCGCCGACAGGAACCTTCTCTTCTTCGACCTCGGCGTCGGCCGTGGGGGCTGCGACGGGGTTGGTGATGACGAGGTGACCGACAGCCGTGTTCGAGGCGGGTACGTGGTAGAACCGGTGGTTCACCTCGGGAGCGCCGCCACCGAACTGGTCGTCCATCGCGCCGCGGGCGATGAGCCACATGACCAGCTCGATGCCTTCCGAACCGGCCTCGTCGACGTAGTCGATGTGCGGCCATTCGGTCAGGCCCAGCGGGTCGGAGATCAGCATGTCGAGGAACGCGTTGTCCCATTCCTGGTTGATGAGCCCGGCGCGCGGGCCCTGGAGCTGGTGGCTCATGCCGCCGGTGCCCCAGATCTGCACGTTCAGCTCGGGGCCGTCCCACTTGTCGATGGCGCGGCGCAGTGCCTTGCCGAGCTCGTAGCAGCGGCGACCCGACGGTACCGGGTACTGCACGACGTTGACCGCGAGCGGGATGACCTTGACCGGCCATTCCTCGACCTGGCCGTACACGAGCGAGAGCGGCACGGTGAGTCCGTGGTCGACGACCATCTCGTTCACGAGGGTCAGGTCGAAGTCATCCTGGATGACCGACTGTGCCAGGTGGGCAGCGAACTCCGGGTAACCCTTGACGTCGGGCACCGGGCGGGGGCCGTAGCCCTCGTCGGCGACGGGGTACTCAGCGCCCGTACCGAGCACGAACGTCGGGATCAGCGAGGAGTCGAAAGCCGTGGCGTGGTCGTTGTAGACCAGGATGACGACGTCTGGCGTGTTCTCCTTGGCCCACTTGCGGGTCCAGGTGTAGCCGTCGAAGACCTTCTTCCAGTACGGCTCTTCGGTCTTGCCGAGGTCCATCGCCGCGCCGATTGCCGGCACGTGAGAGGTGTACAGGGCCGAGGTGAGCTTGGCGGGAGCATCCGGCCGCATCGTCTCGGCCTTCTCGCCGGGCTGCGGCGGCGTCCAGCCATCGAGGTCCTTCATGCGGTTGCCCTCGGGGCGGCGGCCGCCCGAGATCATCATGTCGCGGTAGGCGGCCTCGCTCATGCCGGTCATGGAACCGGCCATCTGCTGGAAGCTCAGACCGTGGGTGGCTCCGAGCTTGGCGAGGAAGTAGATGTTGCCACCCTCTTCCATCGCGGCGTTGAGGTCGAGGTCGAGGATCGCCTGCCGCGCCTTGGGTGTCAGCTGCCATTCGTCGAGGTAGGCCTCACGGTCGGCGAGGTACCGTTCGCGGTTCTCCGGCTTCATGAACGACATGCAGAGCTGGTTGATCTGGTAGCCCTTGCGGGCCTGCTCGGCGTCGAAAATGATCGTGCCGGGAACGTTCTTGTAGGGCTTGTCGAGTGCCATGGTCAGTCTCCTTCTGGCCAGTAGAGTCGCCGCGGGTTGTCGACCAGCAGCTTCTGCTGCAACTCGGCGGTCGTGGCGATCTGGGGGATGTAATCGACCAGCAAGCCATCATCGGGCATGTGGTCCTTGAGGTTGGGGTGGGGCCAATCTGTTCCCCACAGCACGCGGTCGGGGAATTCCTCGACCACGCGTCGGGCAAACGGCACGACATCGGTGTAGGCGTGCTGTTCACCGTCGAGAGCTCGGGGGCCGGTGATGCTCAGCCGCTCCGGGCACGACACCTTGGTCCACACGTTCGGGTTCTCCCGCATGAAGCGCAGGAAGAGGTCGAACTCGGGACCGTCGGGATCCTTGCTGACGTCGGGCCGGCCCATGTGGTCGACGACGACGTCGGTGGGAATGCTCGAGAAGAACTCGTAGAGGTCTGGTAGGTCCTCGGCCTCGAAGTAGATGACGACGTGCCATCCCAGCGGCGCGATCTTCGCG
>CEVM01034059.1_pt1 | contig 14655 bp, 13 predicted proteins | sample 531481 | NCBI WGS metagenome assembly CEVM01 (sample SAMEA2623649, study PRJEB7988) | marine metagenome | biome: marine biome (ENVO:00000447); feature: mesopelagic zone (ENVO:00000213) & marine oxygen minimum zone (ENVO:01000065); material: "saline water (ENVO:00002010), including plankton...
GCCGCCGTGCTCACGAGTCTCGATTTGCTCGTTGGCCTCGTCGAAGTACTCTTTCACAGGGCTGGTGTCGTCGTGCTGATCCGCAAACTGTAGGGCATTGGTCGGACAAGACTGAACGCACGCGGGAAGGTAATTGCCCTCCTTCATCCGGCGTTGGTCGAGCTTCCGGTCGGCGGGCGGGATACTCTCGCCGGTTAGAGGTTCGATGCCGCGCCGTTCTACGTTTACCTCTCCACGGCGCAGGCGCTGCACGCAAAAGGAGCATTTTTCCATGATGCCCCGAGTCCGGATGGTCACGTCGGGGTTTAGCTGGTTGCGTAACCGGTCCGGCCACTGCGGTTCCCAGTAGTTAAACATTCTTACGCTGTATGGGCAGTTGACCGAGCAATACCGGGTCCCAATGCAACGGTTGTAGATCTGGACGTTCATCCCTTCGTCGTTGTGGTAGGTGGCGAACACCGGGCAGACCGGTTCGCACGGCGCGTTCTCGCAGTGTTGGCACAGGATCGGGATGAACCTGGCCTTAACGTTGGGGAACTCGCCTTCCCAATAACGCTCGATGCGGATCCATTGGTAGGCCCGCCGTTGCTGGTAAAACGACTTAACATTGATGGGAATGTTGTTCTCTGCTTGGCAGGCAACAACACAGGCCTGGCAGCCGGTACACCGGTCCAGGTCCACTACCATTCCCCATTTATGGTTTATTCGCTGAGCTACCATCTGATTACCTATCTATTCTACGTTTCTTGGCTGATGCGGCCCGGCGCCTTTAGGCGTTTTCCGGTGCGATGGTTTTGATGATCTCTTCGGAAGGCAGGATGCCGATCTCAACGGCCCTGGCGTCGCCCTCCAACTTGGCTATGCTCACACTTTCGCCGGTTTTGGAGACCCGCACCCGAGTTCCAGCCCAGGCCAGAGAACCGGTGCCTTGAACTTGGGTTGTCTCCAATATGTCCATGACGTTGGAGCTTTCGTTGCCAGGCCGGTCGGTAGCGTAATCTGACCCGTGCTTGCGGCCCTGCCCGAAGGGTACGCTCACCGTATCCGGAGGCGCGGCCGGAGTCGGATAGGCCACAGCCCTGATGGAGTCCTTCGAGGACTCTATGCGCAGGATGTCCCCTTCTTTCACTCCCAACCGATCGGCGGTTGTGTCGTTCAGTTCCACCCAGGTCTGCCAGGTGACTGTCGACAGCGGATCCGGCGTGGCCTGGAGCCACGGTAGGTGGCCATTGTAGCCGTCCAGCAGGGTGTTGTGGGCAAATGGCACCAGATAGAGGGAATCGCCGCCGGCGGCGATCCCGTTAAATTCAGGGTTGGCGGCCTTACCGGCGATGGTCCGCAGTAGACCGTCGGCCGGACGAATACTGGTGGGTCCGTTGCGGAGTTCGTCCCACCATCCGCCGCGCTTCAGTAGATTGTTCCAGAACTCATCGGCGGAAGAAGCTTCGATCGAACCCCGGTTCAGGTTGAACAGGGCATCGGAGCCTTCCCGCAGCATGGCTTTGTAATTGTTCCATGGCAGGTCAGAATCTTTCCCAAGTTCCTGGGCCATGGTCAACAGAACGTCAGGGAAACTCAACGGGTCAAGGTCAGACAGTGGGTTCACCACGGGCTGTTGCATCCCGACGATCTGGTATCCGGGACCCGGTTCGGAGATATCGTCACCCCAATCCTCCAGGGACACACGGTCGGGGAGGATGAGATCGGCCATCACGCTGGTGTCGTCCAAGAACGGCGAGAAACTGACCACGAATAGGTCGTCCGCCTGGGCGATGGCGTCCCTGAGTTGCAGGGAGTCGGGCAGGCCGTGTACCGGGTCTGCGCCGTGTAGCAGCAACAGTTTCGTCTGTCCGCTGCGAATCTGCTCGGTAACGCGGGTCCAGTCTTCCAAACTGCCCGCCGTGCTGGAGTTGGGGACATCGGCCCATGGGCTGGGCGGGTTGAATCTGATCCCGCCCTTCTTGCCAACGCTGCCCACCAGGAAATTCAGCGCGTAGATGGCTTCCAAGTTGAAGAGCCCGTTGCTCTGGGCTCCGGCAGAACCGCCGCCGATGGCGATGCTGGGCCCGTTGGCCGCAAAACTGCGGGCCAGGTTCTTCAGGAACTCAACCGGGTTGCCGCCGGTCATCTCCGAGGTTAGTCCGGCCAATGGGGCCACAACCTCGGGACGGAAGGTCTCCAGGACCTGAATCCCGGCATCGCCCCCGACGAAAGAGGCCACGTCGACGCTATCGTCCTGCAGGTCCTCTGCGATGATCACCTGGGCCAGGCTGAGAGCCAGATAGCCTTCCCATCCGGGCCGCACGGGTAGCCATTTGTCGGCGTTGGCCGCCGTCATGGAGAACCGGGAATCTACCTGATAGAACATGCCCCGGTCGCGTCCCTCACCCTGGCGGAACTCTCCGTATCCGCGGTTGAACCGAGTGGGGGATACCCAGGTGGACAGGAAGTCGGCGCCGAAGGACAGAATGAACTTACTGTTCTCCAGCTCGAAGTCGGGCAGGGAGTCTTGTTGGAAGACACTCTTGACCGCTGCCCGGTAGGTGTTGTTATCGATGGCTTCAAAGCCCAGACGCTCACCTCCGATGGCTGTGGCGAACCGGTCGGCCAACAGCGCCATGTGTCCCCTGAGAGGTGCGGTAATCATCACCGATGATGAGCCGTTGGCACGCAGGACATCTTTCAGAGTGTCCATGCCGTTGGGCTGCCAATTTACGGGCAGAAACTCGCCGGAACCGCGGGGGCCGCTGCGGCGCATGGCGGTAGGTATGCGGTCTGGGTGGTAGAGGGCCTGGAGCCCTGCTTCACAACGGGCATGAATCTTACCCTGGTTGGTCGGGTAATACGGATTGCCCTGGACCATCTTGGCCCGGCCTTCCATCACCCGAATGACGATCCCTTCGCAAGACGGGCAGGTCCGGCATAGGCTGGCGTACCAGTTATCATTTCCCCGGACGAGATCCTCGGGCAATTGGACAGGGCTCTGGATATCCAGTTCTCCGTCGCGAATGCCAAAGCCCTCGCAGGCAACGGCTCCCACCGCACCTAGGCCGGCCCATGCTAGGAAATTTCGCCGGGTTAGCTTCATCTACCTATAGCCCTGTATTGAATCTATTTCCATCACTTGTGGCAGATCGTGCAGTCGGTGGGTATGTTGTTGACCCGGTGACAATCCACGCAGGTCCCCATCTTCAGCGACTGGCCGGTCTTCGGTTGGACCACTGTCTTGTTTCCCACATCACCGTGACAGATAGTGCACGTCTGAGCGACGTCGGGCGATTCGATAATCTCTTCCCCGTTGATGCCATATTTAACGGGGATCGTTTCGTCGGTGAAATACCTTATATGGGACTCATGGATGAACCGAACGTGGTCGGGTAAACGGTGGACCCGCTCCCAGTCGATCGGCGTATCGGTCTCGAATGCGGTCCTGACTTTCTCAATCTCGGTCTGAGCGGTAACCGTCCTGCCGTCTATATCTTTGTGGCAGAAAAGGCAGGTCTCAACGGCTGGCACAGTGGCCGCAGCGCCCTTGGTCACATTGCGGTGACAGAACTCGCACTGGATATTGTTCTCCGCCACGTGAACAGTGTGGGGGAACGCCACGGGCTGGGTGGGAGCGTTTCCGAGGCCGAACGGCGGGTTGGAGAACCAAGATATGAGCAGAACTATAACGACGAAGCCCATTATTACGGTTACAACCCCTCCGGCTACCATGAGGGGCAACATTTTCCGGCTTGGCATCATCTAGTAGGTTTGTCCGTCCATCGCTTTCTTAACTTCATCCGCTTTAAATCAGGAACCGGTCCCATACGTTGCGCACGTCCAGGGTTGCATTGATGCCCAAGATCAGGATCACAACCCCGGCGGCGAACAGAAGGACCGCGAACCCTGTTAGAGGAATACGCAGCTTCTGAGTCGATTCAGGAAGATGGCCAGTAGACACCAACGAGGGTATCAGCGCATGGGCTGTCAGCAGGGTGATTCCAAATGTCACGACAATGGGGAAGTAGATCCAGAACCATTGCAGGAACATATGGATGTTATTCCAGTCAACGCTCGTTAATGCTTTTGGGTCTTCCAATAAAACTACCCATGATTGGCCGAGAATCAGCGAATTGGAATGCTAATTTAAGGGGTTTTTTCCGTGAGTAACCCGCGCGTAAAAAAGCCTCCGGCTAGAAGCCAGGTGAAAAATATCACAACTGCCTATGGGTGTCAAGAGATTTCAGCTTTGGTTACGCATGCTTGCGGGGCTTACCGATGAAGCATGGTTCAGGAAAAATAAGCGGTGAATTTGACGGCTGATTGTCTAGTTCTGTTTTCTTTTAGGCTTTGGTAACTTCAAGACATACTCGATGCTCTGCCTAACGTATCCATTTAATGCCGCACTACTCTGCGGCGCATCGCCAGGAAACACGGCATACTCTTTTTTGACTGGGCCTTTTGCAAAATATCTCAGCGGGACGGCGGTTCTCTTTAAGAAGAGGTCGTCTTTTGTTTCCTCCGGAAGCTTCATAGCCAACCCAACAGGCGTTAAAAAATGCATATCCTTCCCTCGGCATAAAGCACGGCGCCGCTAAAAAGTGTTTGTGCTCGAGGCTAACGTCACCGGGTAGGACCGATGACGCATATCCCACGAATCGCCACAATCTATACAGGTATTTCTTGACCCCGTGTTGCTTTTGCCAATTTCCGGTTAAGCAGACAGGTTGGCCCGGAACCAGTCGATGATCTCTGGCCTCTAGGAAGGCCGAACCCATAATGCATCGATTATTTCCTGTAATTCCGTTGAAACGGATTTGCACCGTGTCTCAGGTTTTGAGAATGCGGTAGCATATTCACCCAACACAACGCCTGCATCCGGCACATTGTTTGGGTCGATTATCCCAGGCGGTCCAAGTTCATCTTGTACTGCTTTAAGCGTCGCCTTGAGCGCGTCCGCCATTGCGACCACGCCGTTATGGTATTCCATTTCCTCGTCGTAGATCTCTTATAACGCCTTGGCTAAATCTTGCTCTCGCTCATCGGAGCGTTGAGCTAAAATCAAAGGAAATGGAAGGGAAGGGAGCCCACTGCGTCCACTTTCTGGGCGATTTCCTCTGCACGGTGGTTATGACACGACAATGGCCGCACATAGAGTCTATGACCTGCTCAACGGTTCCTGCTTTTTCTTCGTGCTCAGAGAATATCCTATTGAATTGCAGCGCCGAATTCGGTTGGGCATCGCCGACTACAAATCTAAAGTTCGTAACGATCGAGAAGGCAGAAGCCAGGGCGTTGGATGACTTACGCATTTCATCACACATGATGGCAAAGTCGATAGCTACGTCGGGATGTTGCGTCTTAAGGTAGTCCTTGCCGGTCTTAATCGCTTTCGAGATCCTCTGCATATTCTCGATGCCCTTTGAAACGGCATTGATCGCGTCAAGTACCCCTTTAACGATTGTCATAACACTCTCCTTTCTAGCGTCATGGCATCCGGGAAAGACGCCTGTAGACTAGGCCGGCGGATTGCTACGGAACCAGTCTATGATCTCCGAACCGGACGCCGCCCAGACTCCGTCGTGACCCATGATGTGGGCCAACGCCTCTTCCAGATAGCCGATGCGGAACGGCTGGCCTACCAGCCACGGATGAAGATTGATGGTCATCAGCCGGCCGTTGTTCCCGCCGTCCCGGAACATGACGTCGAAGCCGTCTTTCAACGACTGGCAGTACCTCTCGATCTCCACGCGGCGGTTGGACATGGCGAACAGATCGTCCATCTCCAGCATCGTCGGCAGAGCGACCAGGCCTCCCGTCATGGGGTAGGGCTGCTCGTCGTTGACCCAATCGCACAGGTAATCGATGCCGGCTTGGCGCAATAGGCCCGGCGTCCGCTCCGATTCGCCGTAGTCGGTGCCGAACCAACCCCTGGGCGCCAAACCAGTTGCCTCCTTCATAGCATCCAGGGAAGCGCGTATGAAGTCGACTTCTTCCTCGATGGACATCTTCCCGGAGATCATCTGGGTGCCCGAGACGCCGTGGGCGATGATCTCGCAGCCCCGGTCCTGGCAATGTTTCACCAGATAGGGATAGCCTTCGGCGGTCTGGGTGTCCATAGCCACGGTTGCCTTGATATTTAGGTGTTCCAGGGTGTCCAGCACCCTGAAGATCCCCACCCGGTGCCCATACTCCCGATGGGAGAACCTGGGGTAGTCGGGGAAAGGACGCAGTCCCAGCCCTCCGGCTTGGTCGGCGCTGAAGCTGCCCTCCGGCGCCTCCCATTCAGTGTGCTCCAGGGTGATGATCACGCACAAAGCGACTTTGGCGTTATCGGGCCAACTCAGTTTGCCTCGGGTGGAAATCGGGGACCACTCGTGATGCTCGTGGTCCATCCCTTCTCGTCTTTCAGCAGGCATTGCTCAGGTCTCCCATCGCCTTAGATTTTTGAAAAGCCATACGGGCTATACCTTGAACTGTTGAGCGTGTTCCACCGCCTGGTCGTAGTAATTCTCGATGTAGTAATCGGCGATGTCGTCGGCGGTGGTCTGCCAGATGCCGTCGTGGGACATGATGTAACTGAGTATCTCGTCCAGGTACTTGATACGGTGCGGTTGGCCGATCAGGAAGGGATGGAGGGCGATGCACATCACCCGGCCGCTCTCGGCCCCTTCTTTATACAGCTGATCGAACTGTCGCTTGCATATTTCGGCGAAGTAATCGGCTTCGTAATTCACCCGGAACAATGGCGAGTCGTTCAGTTCTATCGAATAGGGCACCGAGACCAGCTTTCCCGTCTCCACGTTGATGGGCACCGGTTGGTCGTCGTGCATCCAGTCGGTGTGGTAGATCAGCCCGGCCTCGGCCATCAGGTCCGGAGTGCGGATGGTTCCGGATATGGCCGGACCCAGCATCCCTTTCAACTGCTTGCCGGTCTGCCGTTTCAGTGTTTCGACGTTGTCCCGGTAGAACTCCCGCTCCTCTTCCTCCGTATAGGCATACAGGTAGCGGGTGTTGTAGATGCCGTGGCTCATGAAATCCCAGTCTCGCTCCACCATGGCGTCGCGAATCTCCGGGAAGTGTTCCAGAACAGCCAGGTTTAGGGACACGCAGGCGCGGATCTTGTACTGGTCCAAGACCTCCAGCATGCGCCAGAACCCGACCCGATTGCCGTAGTCCCGGTAGGAATACTGCTGCACGTCGGGATACGGGGTGCGCGGCCAGGGGTCGCGGGGCCCGTACTGTTCGGGCATGTATTCGTAGTGCTCCACGTTGGGAGCAATCCATAACGCCACTCGCTCGCCGTTGGGCCATTTGATGGGCGGGCGTTCGATGATTGGACTGTAGTCCACTCGATGCGGAGGAAGAGACATAACTTAAGACCTCCAGGCTTGATACCAGCTTGAAATCACTGGTCGAATCGTGTGCCTCAGACTAGGGGAAGCAACTTGCACTGTCAAATGTATCTTTGACCGTCTAGAACATGATTTCATCGGCGCTGGTAAAACATGGGAAGATACCGCAAAATACCGGCGAATACTTTTAAGAAAATCTATGCCCGGCGTTGATTGCCAGGAGGGTACTGGATGCCAGCCAGGACGGGAAAGCAGTACATCGACGGACTAAGCGAAAGGCCGCCCAACCTCTACATGTCTGGCAAGAAGGTAAAAGACGCCACCAAGGAACCGGGACTGCAGGGCGGGATCAAGACTTTGGCCCGACTCTACGACCTGCAACACGACCCCGAGTACGCCAAAAAGATGACCTACGAATCGCCGACAACCGGCGACCAGGTGGGCATGTCCTTTCTGACTCCTCGGACGCACGAGGACCTGGACCGGCGCCGCGAGATGATGCGGAACTGGGCCAAGATCACCTGCGGGATGATGGGCCGGACCCCCGATTTCCTGAATGTGAGCTTGATGTCCATGGCCGCCGCGGGCAAGTACTTCGGCCAGAACCGCCCCGAGTTCGAGAAGAATATCCAGGACTACTACGAGTTGGTCAGGGAGAAAGACCTGGTGCTGACCCACACGCTCGTAAACATCCAAAGGAACCGCTCCGGAGCTGCCACGGCCCTCGACGACTCCGTGGACGTAGCATTGTCTGTGGTTAAAGAATCCGACCAGGGAATCATCGTCCACGGGGCACGGGTCTTGGCGACACTGCCAATCGCCGACGAGATAGCCGTCTACCCTGCACGCTCCCATAGGCTACCCACGGGTGCCCCGGGCCGGACTTCCTTTGCCTTCGCCATACCCTGCGACACGCCGGGCCTCAAGTTCCAATGCCGGGAGCCCTTCGACTTGGAGCGCTCCAGCTTCGACCATCCCCTGGGTTCTAGGTTCGAGGAGATGGACGCATTGGCGTTCTTCGACAACGTCCTCGTCCCCTGGGAAAGGGTGTTCCTCTACGGCGACGTAGACATGTGCAACAACATGTCGCTGAGAACGCACCAATTCCTCCATTCGGGCCACCAAGTGGTGACCAAGAATGTAGTGAAATGCGAGTTCATCTTGGGACTGGCCAACCTGATGGTCAAAACCCTGGGTTCCGAAGATATGCCCCAGGTGCACGGTATGCTGGCTGAGATCATCGAGAACCTAGAGATTACCAAGGCCCTGCTGCGAGCGGCCGAGGTAGATGCGGAGGTGGACGAATGGGGTGTCATGTGCCCCGTGGATATATCGCTGATGGTAGCCCGTCAGCAGTTCATCAAGATGTATCCGCGCATGGGCGAGATACTCCACTTGCTGGGCTCTAGCAGCCTGATGGCCCTGCCCACGGAAGACGATTTCGAGGGCCCCGTCGCCGACGAAATCGCCAGGTACCTGGAGACCGATTTCTCATCGGCCAAGGACCGGGTCCGCCTCTTCCGGCTGGCCTGGGACACCTGCTGCAGCGCCTTCGGTTCCCGGCAGATCCTCTACGAGCGCTTCTTCCAGGGCGACCGGAACCGTAACGTGGTCCTGATGAACAGCCGCTACGACAAAGAACCCATGAGCCAGTTCGTCTTGGACTTCCTCAACCAGGATTAGTCAGCGGAGAAAACTAGTACCTTCATTCGAACATCCCTCCTTCCAAACTGTCATTCTGAGGAACGCCGTAGGCCGACGAAGAATCTTCCAATCGTCACCTTGGCAGACCCTTCGATTCTCCCAGGGTGACATTAGTGCGGCGTCATTCAATTCAGAAAACCGTAGGTCTTAACCACAAAAGCCCACAAAGTGAGAGAGAACACACGGTTTCCCCAAATGGGGAAACCTAGCCGCTTCTCCCGTCCAAACGGGAGAAGGTTGGGATGAGGGCGTTACCCGTCCCGGCCAAGCCAACCGCCAAAAACCCTAATCGTCATCCCCTGCCGCGGTGGCGGCCGGTCTGAGCTGGGTATCGCCGGTGGCGGAAACTTCCGGCAGATCGTTTTCCCAATCTGGGATCAACACATGGGATGTATCGTCCAACAGCGCGATGACCAACACACCGATGGCGCTGAAACCAACAGATAACGCCATCACCATGTTGAATGACCCCGTCGCGTATATCACCAAACCTGCTAACGCGGTGGCCACGGCATGTCCAATCAGCGCGCCCGTTGTCTGCCAACCGTAGATCGTCCCCATGGGGCCTTCACCGTAGTACTGGCGGTTGATGACCAGATAGCCGGTCCACTCCCCGCCGAACCCGATGCCGAACACCGCGGCGAACATGTAGAACGCCCAGGCTTCCTGGGACCAGAAAAGCATGAAAACGGTGGCGGCCTGGATGCTCAGACTGGCGGCCATCATTCTCCGAGTGCCGTACATCTCGGCCATGATCGGGGTCACGACACGGCTGAAGACGCTGACCAAGGAGATGATGGTCAGGATGATCCCCGCCTGAGCCAGGGACGAGAATGCCCCGCGCTCGAAGGCCATAGGAATCACGTAGATCAAAACCGTGCCGTGTCCGGCGCAACCCAGGCCATGGATCAACGGCAAGTTCCAGAACGGCTTGGTGCGGCGGGTGTGCTGATTGAAGACCTTCTGACGCAGCCGGTCGACAGTCTTGTCCCTCAAGACCGCCGGCGGGTCTGTAGCCCTGGCGCCGTAGGGCTGTATACCCAGGTCGGCCGGTTTGCTGCGCATGAAGGGGACCATGGCCAGCATGATTCCTCCACCGACAGCACCTATGATCATGAAGGTGCTCTGCCAGCCCAGCACCTCGATGAAGCCGCCCATGAGCGGTGCCATGATGCCGGTGCCGATCCCACCCGCGCCCCAGAGGATACCCACGGCCACCCCTAGGCGGCGGCGGAACCACCCACTGACGGCCGACATCAGGGGAACCATGGCAAGGGACTGGGTCAGCGACAGCAACACGCCAAAGAAGATGAAGAAGTGCCAGACCTCGGTCACCTGTCCCAGCAGAAACATGCTGATCAGGTACATGATGGCGGCGGCGAATAACATCCAGCGGGAGCCGTAGCGGTCGCCCAGCCAACCGGTCATGGGAGCATAGATCGCTCCGAACATGTAATAGCTGGCGATGGCTATACCGATGGTCCCCAAGCCCCATCCGAAGTCTCCTTCGGCGTCGTTCAGCGGCGGGACCATGATGCCCGCGGCCATGCTGATGGAGCTGGCGAATATCTGGACCGTGGCCAAGATCCCGATGACCACCCAACTGTAGTGGATGCCAAAGGGCAACTTGCCGGCCGAGAATTTAAGGTTGGGCCTGGAGGTGAGGGCCAATTTCCGTTTCCAAAAAGGCAATTACGCCGAGTTACCGGCGTAATTAGGATATTGCTAGTGGAACATTATAACTATCGGTGATGATAAGTACACCCCAGCGCGTGATTTTGGCGATAGTCCGGGGTCTGTATGCGCAAACATTAATCGTCTCCAACAGCGGCGCCAGGCACGAAGTTCGTTCTGGCTTCGGGCGGCAGAGAGTCTTCCCAATCGGGAATCAAAACGTGGGAGGTGCTCTCGAGCGTGGCAATGACCAGCAATCCGGCGGCGCTAAAGGCCGCGGACAGCACGAACACCGGGTAGAAGGAGCCGGTTACGTAGATAACCAAACCAGCAAGGAACGTGGTCACGGCGTGTCCGGCGAACGCTCCGGTCATCTGCCAGCCGTAAACACTACCCATGGGGCCATCGCCAAAGTACCGGCGGTTGATCTCCAGATATCCGGTCCACTCGGCGCCGAACCCCAGTCCGAATGTGGCGGCGAATAGATAGAACATCCATGGGTCGTGGGCCCAGAACAGAATTAGCACCGTTAGGGCCTGGATGCTCAGGCTAGCGGCCATAACCTTCCTGGGTCCCCAGGCCTCGGCCACGACCGGGGCTCCGAGTCTGCTGACGATGCTTACCAACGAGATGATCGTGATGGTCAGCGCCGCAGAGGTAGTGCTAAGCCCCTGTTCAACCGCCAGGGGAATCACGTAGATGAGTACGATCCCCATCCCAGCGCAACCTAGCGCATGGATGACGGGAAGGTTCCAAAATGCCTTGGTGTGCCGTATCTGTTGATTGAAAACCTTAAGGCGCAAGGCCTCCACTGCCCGGATTCTAGCTGGAATTTCAGGTGCATCGCTCGCCACCCCGAAGGGCCGGATTCCGATATCTGCCGGCTTACTCCGTATGAACGGGAATACCAGGAGCATGGTTCCGGTGCCTGCCAGACCCACGATGGTAAATGACTGCTGCCACCCCATCGTGTCCAGCATGTAGGCGATCAGCGGCGCCAATATAGCGGTCCCGATACCCCCAGTGGCCCACAGGATCCCAACACCCCAACCCAGGCGGCGGCGGAACCATCCGCTGATGGACGCCATCATTGGGACCATAGTGATAGAGGCGGTGAACGACATCAGGAAGCTGTAGAAGAGGAAGAAGTGCCAGAGTTCAGTCACGAACCCCAGCGCAACCATGCCCACGCCGTACGTCAAGGCGCCGACAAACATCATGGGCCGTGCGCCGAACCTGTCTCCTAGGTGGCCCGTTATCGGGGCGAAGATGGCACTGAAGACATAGTAGAGGCCGATGGCCATGCTGAGTTCACCGATCCCGAAGCGGAAACCGCCTTCCGGGTCGGTCAGCGGTGGCACCATAACGCCGGCGATCATGAAAACGGAGCTGCCAAAGACCTGGACGATGGCCAGCACGGCCACGATCACCCAACTGTAGTGAACGCCAAAGGGCATCTTGGCGGCCGAATACCGGAACTTGGGTCTATCTATCAAGGCCAATTAGCGCAACCCGCTTGCAAATCTAGGAGATTCGATGAAGCAACCAGTGGATTATATCGAATCGTTCTCATAAATACAGCCAGACACCACCCGGAGCCACCATCAGATCATGATGTTCATCTGATTGACGATGGTATTGCCCAGAGCCGTGTCACCGGAGACGGTGACCTTGCCAGAGGTGAGGGCTTCGGAGGGGTCCCAGCGGCCGCATCCTAGGCAGACGAACGTCTCGACATCTGTGGTTATCGTGACAGTTGGCGAATCCGGCTCTGCGTCCAGCTCTTTTCCGCGGCCGCCCTCTACCGCCACGGGGACTACGCTGCCTGCCACGCCGGTGATGTTAAAGACTGCAGTGACACCGTCCGGAGCTTGGGCTTTCCTGGCGGTCACGAAGGGCAGCGCCCGGGCGATCCGGCCCACCGAATGAGAGGCCACCGGGCCCTCTAGCTCGCCAGGTATGCCCAGCGCACGGCGGATGTCCTGCTCGTGGACCCAGGCGTCAAAGATTCGGATGCGCACGAATTCGGTGATCGTTCCGGGACCGATGGGCGTCTGAGTCTCGGCCGCGAATCCGTCATCGCTCAGGCCCTTGAGGAACGTCAGACGTTGGCCGGTCAACTCACGGAACTCATCCAGGACATGTTGTCCGAGCCAGGAACGGCGAAAGTCGACCACCACTTCATTGGACTGGCCGACATCGTTCTTGACGTGGGAGGTATCTTGCGGTGTGTGGTCAGGCCGGGGATTGCCCAAAATTCCGGACTCGGCGCCCACCAAGTGGGAAACCTGGTCCTGGACCGACCAGCCGGGGCAGTCGGTGGGCGTTTTCCATTGGGATTCAGTGAGGGGAGAGCACAACGAGTCTATAGAACTCCAAACGTATTCCATCAGATCGACCACTTGCTGGTTGCCCATGGCTCTCTCCCCTTAATGGCTGGTTTGGGTTAGTGGGCCGCGCCCTCTTCTTCCTTCCGGATATTCTCCCGGCGGGTGATCAAGCGGATGGCCTCGTCGGCGCCCATGCGTCCCACCGGCCCCGAAGCGTACATGGCGCCCAGCACCGTGCCGTCCCGTCCTAACAGGAACTCGGTGGGCTGGATGTAACCAGCCCCCCCTGACCACCATGATCCCAGCAGGTCGCCGTCGGCTTTCGTCGCGTCATAGGCCATGGGGAAGGTCAACTTATTGTTATCGACGACTTCCTGTGCCAGTTCTTTAGTGTCAACGCTGACTGCGTAGGTCGTCACTCCCAGTTCTTCCAGTTCCGCTTTGTTCGCTTCCCATTCGGCTAACTGCCGATTGCAGTAGGGTCACCAATGGCCCCGGTAGATCAGCACCGCTGTGTACCGGGTGGGTGCATCGTCGGGAAGGGTAATCTTACTTCCGTTCAGCATCTGAAGAGTGATCTTGGGGAGACGATCTCCCTGTTGCAGCTTTTCCCCCATCGTTACTCCTTTTTGGCCGCGCCTGGCCTAGGTGCGTCCAATATACGATGCCTGACTCCAAAATAGATGCGTGTTGCAACCTGTACAAGAAACTTTTCATGGCCGCTAACAGAATCGGTGCCAGCATAGCTGTGGCCCGAAGCTCCGTCAACAAATAAACAACACGAGGCGAGCCCTCCTTTGCCCTGGCCGCTCTGAAGTTACTGCAATCGGTGCGCCGCCTAACTGAATCATGTCATAATACCGGCAACTTTTTAGGCAGATAGCACATGAACGACCAGCGGAAGACAAAGAAGTAGCTGCTGGAAGACCTGCAACGCGAACGCTCAATCGCGCTTGAAGAGATCTCCAACAAGGTGGCCGCCGCCCACAACACAGACGAAGTGTTGGACCTGATCGTCAACGAATCTGTCCGGCTGATTGGCGCGTCTGCCGCCTTCATCCGCTTATTGGAGGGCGGCACAGTATTGGTGGAGAGCGAATTCGGCAACGGGTCAACCTTCACCATGAAGCTGCCGGCGGTGGTGGAAGAATCACTGGGTACACAAGCGACCCAGTAAGGAGAATCGACATGAAACAGATAACCAGCAATGTTTGGGTTGAAACCGAGACTAGAGGTTGCAACTTTGGATTCGTGACCACCGCCGACGGCATCGTCATGATTGACAGCCCCCACAAGCCCACCACGGCGATATGGTTGAAGTCGGAGATCCGGAAGCGAGGATTGCTCCGCTACATCATCAATACCGAGCCCCACGGCGACCATTGGACCGGCAACGCCTTCTTCGACGCCCCCGTCATCGCCCACGAAGGGGTCCGCACCCGCATGCTGAACACCGACATGGCCGAGCATGCCGCCAGAGTCGGCACATTCGGGCCTGACGAGCCGGCGTTGTTGGAAGATTACACTGCCAATTTTCCAGTGGTCACCTTCCGCGACACGATGACCATGCACGTCGGCGACCACACCTTCGAGATGATTCACATGCC
>CEVM01127926.1_pt1 | contig 14513 bp, 14 predicted proteins | sample 531481 | NCBI WGS metagenome assembly CEVM01 (sample SAMEA2623649, study PRJEB7988) | marine metagenome | biome: marine biome (ENVO:00000447); feature: mesopelagic zone (ENVO:00000213) & marine oxygen minimum zone (ENVO:01000065); material: "saline water (ENVO:00002010), including plankton...
CATACACATACACATACACATATACATATACATTTAGATATACTGACAGTAAATTTTAAAATGATAATTTTATACTTATCTTATATGAAAATTAATTATAAAATCTTTTATCATGTTTAAGCGTTTATTTATATATATATATTTACTATTTCAATTCATTTATCCATCTGATTCTGAGGAATATGTCCTATTGATCTCTATGGATGGATTTCGTTATGATTATTTAAATAAAGCAAACACACCTAATTTCGATTTACTTATACAAAGTGGTGTTACGTCAAATGCTTTAGTTCCTGTATTTACAACTAAAACCTTCCCCAATCATTACAGCATTGCTACAGGAATGTATGCTGAAAATCATGGTCTTATTGCTAACACATTCTATGCAAGTGATTTAAAAAAACATTATGCAATCAGAGATAGAAATGCAGTTGAAAATGGTGAATTTTATGGAGGTGAGCCTATATGGGTTACTGCTGAAAGGCAGGGTGTAATAACAGCTAGTTATTTCTGGGTTGGTTCAGAAGCTGTTATTAAAGGTCGTCAACCTACTTATTGGAAAAAATATGATCAAAAACTTGCTTTTGAGTCAAGAATTGATTCTGTTGTATCTTGGTTTTCATATCCAACTCAGAGTAGGCCTAGATTAGTTTTATTATATTTTCATGAACCTGATTGGACTGGCCATACATATGGACCTAATAGCCCTGAGACAATTTCTCAAATTGAACGTATGGATAGTGTTTTAGGTCAACTTATTTCAAAAACTTCTAATCTTACTATATCATCTAAATTAAATATAATAATTGTAAGCGATCATGGAATGACTGATGTTTATCCTGAACAAATTATTGATTTATCTACGTATACTGATTTATCAAATATGAATGTTGCCGGGGCAGGCCCAACGGTTTTCATTTCATCCAAATCAAAAAAATTACTGAAAAAAGTTTATAAAGATTTGAAAGTTATTGATAATGCAAATATTTATTGGAAAACTAATATTCCAAAACGTTTTCATTATCGCAATAATATTAGAATACCAGATTTGCTTATTGTTGCAAATGAAGGGTGGAGTTTAATGCCTTTAGGCCATGGATCCTCAAGTCCAAAAGGTTCACATGGTTATGATAATCAATTAGATAACATGAAAGCAATTTTTATTGCAAATGGACCATCATTTAAATCCGGATATGCTCGAGATGAGTTTGAAAATATACATATATATCCTTTAATAGCCCATATATTGGGTATCAACCCCTTTGAAAATATTGATGGTGATTTAGAAAAGGTTGAAGATTTATTATCTAATTAATCTTTAGAAGCTCCATTTCATATTACCTTTCCATCCTATTGAAAATGATATTGAATTTGGGGCATTATTATTTAATTGTTTGTAGCTCTCTGTTTCATAAATCAAACTTGCTGATATCCCATTTTTAATTGGGATAATCAATTCTGACATAATTTGTGTTCGCGATAAGTTTTCTTCCACCTCTTCGCTTATTTGATGAAAATATTCAAACTCTAGTTTTGAACTAAAAAATTTTGAATCATAATCCCAGTAAATTCCGCTTCTTGCATAAGATGTTTTTCTGTTATTATTAAGATAATCTGACATATCATAGGCATGAGATATTTCAGTAATTATATGGCCGTTTTTATACGGAATCATAAAAAAACCGAGTCCTTGATTGAAATGATATCTTAATGCTACACCAGCTTTTTTATTTTTTTGATATGCTATGGTACTAAATCTATATAAACGTGGATATCGACGATATTTTGAACTGTTTTTATACCGTATAAATATGTATGAATTACTTTTTAAACTATAAAGATACAATCTAAGATCGCCAAAGTTATAATTACTTGTTCGATTAATTCGATAATATCCTGAAACTCCTTTATCCTTAGACACTTGGACTAATCCACCTCTTATATATTGTTTCCAGCTAATTGAATCCATCTTAATATTTTGAGCTAAAGTAATATTGTTTGATGAACAAATTACAATAGCTATTAACACCCGTTTTATATTAGTCATTGTTTAATCTTTTTACCGCTATGCATTAATAAAATAGCTGTTATTGTGAATAGTATAGTCATAAGCAATGCCATTATAAAACTAGTTAAGGGAGAGGTGTCTGCTATACCAAGAGTGGTAAATCGTATTCCATTTATCATATAATATATAGGGTTAAATAGGCTTATTGATTGAGCCCAGTCAGGCAACATGGTAATTGAATAGAATACACCGCCTAGAAAACTTAATGGAGTTAAAAAAAAGTTTTGCATCATTGCAAGTTGATCCCATGAATCTGACAATTGCCCCAAGACTAAACCCATACTTGCAAAGGCCCAAGAAACCATTATTATAAAGCACACTGTTAATATTGGTGAGTGCACAGGTAAATCAATTAATACAATACCTAAAATCAAAACTAAAACCCCATTTACGGTTCCACGAACTGTCCCACCAATAATATAAGCTATGGAAATTTCCATAGCTGATAATGGTGCAGTTAAAATATCTGGTAATTGCTGAAGCAATTTCATTTGCAGCATTGATGAAGATGTATTGGCAGTAGCATTTGTTAGAGTATTCATCATTAATAATCCAGGTAGAATAAATAATGTATATGGTATTCCATTTATTTCTTCGATTCGTTGCTCAAGTGTAAATCCAAAAACTAATATATATAATCCAGATGATATTAATCCTGGAAGAACAGTTTGACGATATACAGAAAAAAAGCGCCCTACTTCACGTTTAATTAATGTCCATAAACCAATCCAATTTACTTTTCCCATTAATTAATTTTATCCCCAGTGAGATCAAGAAAAACATCCTCCAAGGATGCTTTATCAGCGCTTACACTTTGAACATAACAATCATTTTTTGTTAAAATTTTAATGATTGTTGCCATTTCTTTCTCAGGATCTAATAGAGAAAAATGCAACCTTCCACCATCATAAGTAAAAGTAAAGTCATCTAGTATTTCTTTTTTTCTATCATCCCACCCTGATAAGTGAACGGACAAACCTGATTGGCCTAATTGCATAGTAAGCTCGCCTGGGGATCCCTCTTTAATTATTTTTCCCTTATTAATAATCGCCACTCGCTCACATAATAATTCAGCTTCTTCAATATAGTGAGTTGTAAGTAGTATGGTTTTACCTTCACTATGAAGTTGTCGTAAATAGTCCCATAATTCATGTCGAAGCTCTACATCGACCCCAGCGGTTGGCTCATCTAAAATAATTATTTCTGGATCATGAATGAGTGCTTTTGCTATTTGGTAGCGACGCTTCATTCCACCAGATAGTTGCCGTAACCGAGTGTTCTTTTTTTCACCAAGACCCAGTTTTTCTATGATTATATCAACTCGTTCTTTTGCTTGTTTAATGGGTAATCCATAATAACCAGCATGAAACAAGAGCAGTTTCTCAATAGGGAAGAACCAATCAATTGACATCTCTTGTGCTGCAATACCAATTTTTGATCGGGTGAATCGATAATCTTTTACCGTGTCCTTCCCAAATATTTCCGTTATTCCTTGTTCTCTAATAACTAAACCCGTAAGAATATTAATTGTTGTTGTTTTCCCAGCGCCATTTGGCCCTAATAACCCTAAAAACTCACCCGGTTTAATTGTTAAATCAACTCCATTAAGAGCTTGTACTTTATTAAAGGATTTTTTTAATCCACGGATTTTAACTGCAGGGATTTTCAATTTTCTATATCAAAACCAAAATGCAAATCAAAAGGATTAGGGAAGTCAAAACCTTCTACATTTGGAAAGTGAACTATTGATGTAATAAATGGCCAAGCGATTAATACGGAGGCTGTAACAGTTTCTGTAGTTATCTTGGTGTCTTTATTGGTTGGGTCTTTCATTCGAGGAATTTGAAAATTTGGATGTTCAATCCAAATTCCGTTTTCATCATATCCAGCTATTCTTGCATAAATTTTATTCTTTTGAATGCCCATTTCTTTCAAACTTTCAACCTCTTGAAGAAGTAGTAATACTACATCCCCTACGATTGTTTCAATTTTCATCATGATAATTATTCCTTTATTTATTATGAACTATAAATGTTGATAATATTTAACCTTTGTTAACCAACTTTTCAAATTCATCTTCGTTAATAATATTTATTGCTAATAACTTTGCCTTTTCAAGTTTTGTTCCTGACCCAGGACCAGCAACCACATAATCTGTATTTTTGCTTATAGAATTACTTGTCCGCCCGCCCTGTCTTTCAACAATTTCTTTTGCTTCCTTTCTATTAATCCTCTCTAATGATCCAGTGAAAACAAATGTTTTTCCAGTAAGAATTTGATCTACTATTTCATTATTTCTTTTAAGTTTAATTCCGAATTCAAAACAATTATTAGCAATCTGTTTATTCGATTCATCATTCCAAAATTCTATGATAGATTGTGCAACAATCGGGCCAATTTCCTCAATAGATTCTAAATCTTCAAACGTAGCTTCTAAAAACGAATCGAAATTTCCTTTAAAAGCACTTTCTAGTATTTTTGATGTATGTTCACCAACATGTCTTATTCCGAGAGCGTATATAAATCGCGAAAATGAAGTTAGTTTAGAATTATTAATTGAATCTATAATATTATCAGCAGATTTATCCCCCATCCTTTCAAGATTTGCTAACTGATTTTTCTTAATTCGAAATAAATCATCAACTTTTTTTATAATTCTTTCGCTTACTAGTTGATCGATCAGTTTTTCTCCAAGCCCATCCATATCCAATGCATTTTTTGAAACAAAATGTTTTATATTTCCTTTAATTTTTGCTGGGCATGAATAGTTAAGACATCGAAATACTACTTCATTTTCAGGCCTCATTAGCTGATTATTACATTCAGGGCAATGATCTGGTAGATGATAAACTTTTGCATCTTTTGTGCGTTTTTCTTGAATTACTTTTATTACTTTTGGAATTACGTCTCCTGATCGCTCAATTATAACTGTATCCCCAATTCGAATATCTTTTCGATCTATTTCATCTTGATTATGAAGGGTTGCATTTGTTACTGTTACTCCCCCAACCTCTACTGGTTGTAGCTTTGCTACAGGCGTGATAGCGCCAGTCCTTCCAACAGAAGTAAAAATATCATTTATAATTGTAGTGACTTGCTGCGCCTTAAATTTACCGGCAATGGCCCAACGCGGACTTCTACTTCTTACACCAAGCTTATTCCGAATAGATAATGAATTAACTTTGATAACGGACCCATCAATTTCATATGGGAATTCATTTCTTATGGTTTCAAGCTGTTTGTGGAATTGTATTGCCTTTTCAATGCCTTTGACTATTTTTACTTCAGGGTTTACAGGTAGGCCCCAGTTCTTTAAGCGTTCTAAAAACTCTGAGTGAGTATTTAAATTTATACCATCAACTATACCTGCTTGATAACAATAAATTGACAGAGAGCGTTTTGCAGTAATTTTTGGATCTAGCTGTCTTAAACTGCCCGCTGCAGCATTTCTTGCATTTGCAAAAGGCTGTTTATTTGATTGCGACCTTTTGGAGTTTAAGAGTTCAAAATCTTCTTTTCGAATAAATACTTCTCCTCTTACTTCCATCAAATCTGGTAAAGAAATAATATCATTTCTTAAAATTAAAGGAATACCCTTAATGGTTTTTAGATTAGATGTTATATCTTCCCCTGTATTGCCATCCCCTCGCGTAGAACCATTGATAAATTTTCCATTTTCATAAATTAATTCAACAGCAAGACCATCAAGCTTTGGTTCAATGACATATTCAATTTCTTCAGCACTATTTAATTTTTTTTTGAGTCGTTTGTCAAATGCTTTTAATTCATCATCAGACATAGCATTTGCTAAAGACATCATTGTTATACGATGTGTAACTGTTCCAAAACTTTCAATTGGTTGTGCGCCAATTCTTTGGGTAGGAGATTCCGGAATAATAAATTCCGGATATTTCTTTTCTATTAATTCAAGATCTTTTAACAATTTATCATATTCACTATCAGAAATTATTGGATTATCTAATACATAATATTGATAATTATGATTATTTATTTTTCCCCTAAGAGATTTAATTGTTTCAGAGACTTTCATTATTGTAATGATTTTAATCGTTTCTCATAGTATTCAATAGCATCTACAAGGGATTGATTATATGGTTTAATTTTACCAGAATTGCCTATAGGAACAGCATGCACCGCATCCCCTAATTGTTGAACAACAAAGAAATATGATAAAGAATTTCCCTTTTGTTTTCCGGGATCAAATTTATAAGTAAACGCTCCTTTAAGTTTACCTAGTGCAATTTCTTGAAAGATGCTCATTTCATTTGTTTTATAAAAAATGCTAACTGTTTTAATACTGTCATCGGGTATATTTACAAATAGTTGGAGCAATGTTGGCCTATCATCAAACATTACTTTAGGAGGCCTATGTAGAAGCAAGGGCAATGTTTTTTTGTACGTTGAATCTGGAATGTCCGTAGCAAAAGCATTTGAATACGCGATGAAAAATAATACTACAAAATATAGAATCAGATAGTGATTAGCATCAGAACCTGTGCGAAGTTTCATAAAGTATTATAGCTCTTTAAAATGGATGCAGTCTTTATACCAGCTTTGATATTCTCCTTTTTCATGAACCCAGAAATCAATACTGCATTTTGCTTTCCCAATACAAACTTGAGGAGGGTTTCGATAATTATCACTATGCATCACCACGATTAATTGCTTTATGGGTTTTTTTGCATACTGCCCCATATTTGTTAAAGCGGAATAAGCAAAACTTAAATCATCGTTAATTCTATTTCTATCAACTTGAATATCAATTTGATACACTCTTCCTTGACGGGATTTATAAATATTAACACCTAATAATTCAGGGGAAGAATGATTCCTTTCAAAATAATGAGGTGTCATAGCTATAATCTGATTATCATTGAATTTTGGTTTTGCAGCAAATAAAAATGGTGCAATTAGATTAATGAGAATGAAAATTTTAAATTTCATTGTTTGAATTTAATTAAGAAAAACGCAAGGATTAATACTAAGCCTGATAAAATAATTATACCGGCTTGAATGCGTTTCTTTGAATAAATAATTGACTCAGCTTGTAATATGTAATCATCATTAAGAAATTCTTTTAACCCAAATGTCCACATTAATGTGTCACCAGCTATTGAGTCAGCATTGGTAGTTATAATAGCGCCTGGTAAAAAGATATAGAACTTAAATTGATCATCTCTTAGTTGTCCGGTGATATGCATTTCTTTTGAATACAGGTCTACCAAGCTTTGGAAAACCAATTCGTAATTTGAAGGAAGATCATTTATAAAAGGTTTTAAAATATCCCTAACAAATATTCCTGAAGAATCTTCTAATGAATATAATTCAGTAAAGTTTTTTCTATCAACATATCCACGTATATAGTTTTCCATTCTCTCCGCCAGAATGCTATTAATCATTGTGCTGGAATCGGTTTGTAAATCATTAATTGCTGTAGATCCAATATAATACAAAGCCTCACCAATCCATTTAGTGGTATCGTTATCAATGCTGCTCATACTATTACCAAATTTAGGATACTTGCGAAATACTTCTCTTCCATTAAAAAACTGTGTAACAAAATAATGTGTTCCAAATAAGCTTTTTTCAGTACGAACATCAATAGGATGCGCAAGCTCAACCAACGAATTATTACCAGATGAAAAAGCAGTTGGTCCACTTAGCAGGCCCGATGTTGACATAATCCAAGTTATTTCATCATCAGAAATTTCTGTTTCAATTTTTGTGATCCACGGATCCCCAAATGGATGAGGGAAGTCCTCATTAAACACATCGGTAGAATCACCACGGCTAACAAAATTCATAAAATATCTTCCATCTGGAAAAACTCTAATCGTAACCAAGTGTTCTACGCAGCTTGGCGCAAAAAAACATACAAATAGAACGATGAGAAGAGCTCGTAACCTCATTACTTAAAATACAATTTTACTAATTGAATGTAAATGGAATAAAAAAAGGGGCAATTAAATTGCCCCTTAAATCAAAAATATTATTTATCCTAAAATGTCATCCGTAAAGAATTTTGCAATGTTCGAATAATTAATAACGCATCAGCGCCATCAATATACCCTGATGGATTAAATTTCCCAGTCATTACATCAGATTGCATTATTCCTCTTTCACTACATAAAGCCATAGCATTGTAAGCTGGATGGCTGCTAGGTACATCGCTAAATCGTGATGGTTTTTCTCCAAAATAACGCACTTCTAAACTATTATCACGTGTGGCAACTACAAGCAATCGTTGAACAGCCATAGCATATTCAGCGCGAGTAATAGTTTCATCTGGATAAAAACGGCCATCTGGCCCAACTTCTAAAATACCATATTGAATCACTTCATTAATCCAAGAAGAAGCCCAGTGGCCACTTGCATCGGATGGACTCCTTGATCGAGAAGATGTATTCATTTGACCCGGAGTTTGAAAGCCCCCACTTTGTGATGGTAATTTTTCCATTAGTTCACTTATCTTTAATTCTTCCGCAAATATAACAGATAAATCTGCACGGTTAATTTTTTCTTGTAATGCAATTTTTTTGCCTGCCTCTGTACCTGGCATTGCTCGTACAATCTTTTGCGATCGCCTCCATTGCGCATCTGCTTTTCCTGAGTAAGCTCCTTTTAATTCGACTACTTTTCTGAAATATGACTCTGCATCACTAAAATTATATTTATATAAATGAGCTAAACCATAATAATACATTGAACCTTCATGTTGTTTATCTCGTTTTAATGCTTTATCAAGAATATTTGTAGCTTTCTTGAACCATTTTTTTTCATCTTTACGCATTACAATCCAAGCGCGTGCGCAGATCGCAAGTACATCAGGATCTTTTGATCCTTTATCAACTGCTTTGCCAATATTCTTTTTGGCTGCTTTTGTGTTACCCAAATGTGCATTTGCCAATCCCAGCCCTGCATATCCAGAAACGAATTTTTTATCTAGGTCAAGTGCTCTTTGAAAAGAATTCAAAGCAGCATCATAATTCCCAGCGTCAACAGAACGCATTCCAGAACGAAAATGATATTCAGGACTGTCCACATCACTTTGTGGCTTTGTTGCGCATCCTGTAATAAACAATAATGTAGATATTGCAAATATTCTAAAAGATAAATGTTTCATACTATAATCCTTACTATTGATTAAACAGCTTGAATATAGGATGAAAAACTTTGAAAATAAACGGCTTGAATATCAATATTTGATTTATATCACAAATATAGCTTTATTGTTGGTTAATGATATATTATTAAATAATTTAGATTATTATTGTTTCTAGTTATAGATTTGCGCGTTTAGCGAGGTAAAACATAGGGTTAAAATAAATGAAGAAATATTTTTTGGTTATATTAATATGTTTTCTGCCAATAGAGGCTCTTTTATCGCAGGCACAAACTGCAAAGGGGATTGGCTATGGATTAACAAAGGATGCTGCTATTGAACAGGCAAAGCGTGATGCAGTAGAGAACGGATTAGGGGCTTACATTAGCTCAGAAACCGTGGTAACGGCGACCTCTTTAAGTGATAATATTTATTCTAAGGCACAAGGGTTCATAAAAAAGTTTGAGATTGTGAATGAGAAAAAAGACCCTGATGGGAACTGGGAGATAACCATATCTGCTGAGGTTACTCAAATGCTTGATCAGGTCATGCAGGATGAAGCGGCGTTACAGACGCTGCTAAACTCAATGAACCGACCTAGGATTATTTTTCTCCTTCGAGAAGAAAATTTAATTGATAATACGCCTACAGACTTTGCAGAGACCAAACTACTCAGCATGTTTTACGAAAAGGGGTTTGATGTTGTAGATCGTCAACTAGTCCAAGCATTAAAAGGAAAGCCAGATTTTGAACAGGCGTTGGAAGGCAATGTGGCTGCTGCTGCAAAAATTGCTGGAATGCTAGGAGCGGAAGTAATTGTTATCGGTACAGCAAAGATATCCTCCGGTGGAGAATTTTATGGAATGACATCAGGTCAGGCGGATTTAAATGGAAAAATTGTTCGCGTAGATACTGGAGAAATTTTAGCCGTTGTTCCTAATGCTCATGGAAAAAAACCGCATATTTCCCCTTCAACAGCAGGTGTAAATGCGGTGAATCAAGCTGCCGAAAAAATGGGAGAAGATATCATACGTCAACTAATTCAAAAATGGAGCACACAGCAATCCAATTTTGTTAAAGTATTTATTGTGTTGAAAAATGCAGACTTTGGGTCGTATATGATGTTTCAATCGTTTTTAAGTGCGCAAACTGTATCTGGTATCCGAAACGCATATTCAAAAAGTTTAAATGATGGAGTTGCTGAATACGAAGTTGAATTTGAAGGGAAGGCTATGGATTTAGCAATGGGATTAAGTCAAACAACACCTGATGGATTAAATTTTAAAGTCACCGGAATGACCGGAAATCGAATCACAGCAGAAATTGTTCAATAATTTAAGGAGTGATGTAATGAAACAAAGTTTATATATAACATTTCTAATTAGCAGTCTTCTAATTGGGCAGGATAGTTTTGTTGGAGAAACTTTTGATCGAGGATCTATAGATTACAATGGGAGAAAAGTGCAAGCAACTGGAATTGGCTATATTCCTCAAAATGTAATTAATGCAGGTCAAGCACGACGTGCGGCTCTGCGGATTGCTAAGCAGGATGCATTGCGTCAATTAATTGAAATTGTTAATGGGGTAACATTGACTAGCGAAACTACAATGAGTGGAGCCATGTTTGATGATGTTATTAAAACCCAAGTACAGGGGGTAATTCGCGGTGCATTTCAAGTAGGTGATCCAAAATATCTTAGCGACACATCCATTGAAGTTGTGTATGAAGTGCCTATGTCTGGAATATCCGAAGTTATGATACCACCCACAGGATTTTTAGATCCATTTGCACCGAGCGCAGCTGCCCCGTCTGGGGATGCTACAGCCGCTGCAGATGGTCCAACAACAGGAGCGATAACAGGTTTAATTATTGATTGTAGTGGGCTTGGTGTCCGTCCAGCAATGTCTCCACAAATATTAGATCAAAATGGTGGAATCGTATATGGGCCATCAAATTATACTCGAGAATATGCTATTAAAAATGGAGTTGCTGGTTATGCAAAAGGGCTTGATGCCGGCAAAGAAGATGATCGCGTAAAAGGAAACCCTCTTGTTATAAAAGCTGTCGCAGCGTCTGGGTCCAATAATGTAGATGTTATTATTGGGAATTCAGATATTATGCGTATAAGATCAGCAAATAGTTCTTATGGAATTTTAAAAGATTGTAGAGTTTTAATAGTGCTTTGATTAATTAACCAATGGAGAAATTAATGACTTATAAATTCTCAGTGATGATACCAGTTCACTATATATTATTTTTTGTGCTTGCGATTTCAATACCGCTTATTGCGCAAGAGCAAGAAGAAGTGAAGAAAGAAGATGAATCAGAAGTAGCAGTAGTTCCGGATGCTGATGGGATAGAAGACCCGGGTTTAGCAGCTGGAAGCGTTGCGCCATCTTGGGCTCTGATGTATGCACCAGCTAAGTTTGAGTTTTTGAAAAACTGGACTGTGGAACGTGGTGCAAGACTCCGAAAAAGCACAACCCAACCATATAGACATGTTGTTGTGGTTAGTTTTTTTGCAACGTGGTGTAAGCCTTGCATGAAAGAATTACCACTATTACAAAATTTGTATGAAAAATTTGATGGAAAGCGCGTCAAATGGTTTCTTGTTGATATCACGGAGGCAACTCGTACTAGTCCGGGGTTTGAAGATTCGCCAAAAGCGGGACCGTTTTTAGCGACAAAGGGCATTACCATGCCAATATTAAATGATAACAGAGGTGTTGCAAAAGAACGATATGGAGCCAAAACTCTACCTAGGCTCTATGTAATTGATAAATTTCAAACAATTCGATTAGCAAAAAAAGGCTTTCATGAAGGGGAAGACTTTGAAGGAGAAGTTGGATCTATGGTAGAAAAATTATTAGCAGAGGCAGATGAATAATTGAAGATGTGTTCTGGCGCACTGTATATTTAAAATTCATGTCATAACTTTTGAGGATTTTAGTGAAAGATACTCTTACATATATATTATTGACATTTTTAATAGTTGCTACTGTTCAGGCTCAGGATAGTCGTCCCACAGTTGCAATTTTAGATTTTGAAGGCCAAGGAATAAGCGTGCAAGAGGTGCAAACTCTTACGGAACGTATGCGCTCGGAAATTGGGGCTACAAATGCAGTACGCCTAATTGAGCGGAAGGCAATTGAAAGCATTATGGCGGAACAAGGGCTTGCGCAATCTGGATGTGTATCCGATGAATGTGCTGCAGAAGTTGGGCAATTACTAGGAGTCCAGTTTATGGTAAGTGGTACTATTGGGAAACTAGGCGATTCATTTACAATTGATGTAAAAATGTTCTCTGTTGAAACGGGCGCTACAGAGCGCTCCGTGAATGCCACCCATGAAGGAGATATTTCTGGACTGTTAACAGAAATGCAAATTTTGGCATGGGAGATTGTAGGCTTACAGCCGCCCCAACGCCTAAAATTAAAACGTGGCGGTGACCAGGATAAGCCAACTGTTGCAATTTTAGATTTTGAAGGGCGTGGAATTTCATTAATGGAAGCACAAACGCTAACCGATCGATTTACAACTGCTATGAGCAATACAGATCGCGTTCAGATGGTGGAGCGTGGAGTGATGTCCGAAGTATTGGAAGAACAGGGGATGACGGGAGCAGAGTGTAGTAGTCAGGAATGTGCAGCAGAAGTTGGTGCCATGTTAGGTGTGGAATTTATGGTAAATGGAGCAATTGGTAAGCTTGGAGAAGCCTACACCATTGATATAAAAATGTTTAGTGTGGCAACAGGAGCTGCGGAAAATATGCAGAGTGTTACCTATGAGGGTAAGGTAGAGGGTATGATTATTGAAATTGAGATTTTGGCATGGACCATTCTTGGGTTGGATGCCCCAAAAGATTTAATTAAAAAACGTCGCAAATACTCCGGTGGAGGCGATGTCGCTGATTCCGGCGGTGGCGTTAGCTGGACAGTTATTGGCGGAGTTGGTTTGGCTGCGGTTGCAGCATACTTTCTAACACAACCAGCTGCAGCATCTGCGCTTCCAGAACCTCCAACATTACCAGAGTAAGTATATATTATGATTAGAATTCGCACAGTATATATACTATTTTTTGTTTTCGCCTTGGCAACACCACAGTGGCTGGTATCTCAATCACTTAATTTTGATGGAGTAAGTGGCAGCGTAAGAATTCCTCATAGTTACGATTTGAACATTAGTGAATCCGGAACGTGGAGCCAAGGATCTATTATGGCCTATATTAAATTGAATGACCCTACGGAAGATGAATTTCTAAGAATTGTTTCTAAGAAAGTTGGCTGGGATGATTACTATGGATATGAATTAGAAGTAAACCCAGCACAGGGGCTGGTTACGCTTATTGCTGGTGGAAGTGATTATGCCCGCGGATCCTTTTCGGCAACAACTAGCTGGACCCAAATTATAGCTTCATTTAATGGGAGCTCGGCAAGCATATATATTAACGGTGTGGATGTTACCACAGATAGTACTATTGGAAATATCTATGGAAGCACAGTACCATTATATATTGGAAGTATAAGCAATGGTCCAGATGAAAACCCTTCAGTATTTAATGGGAAAATTGATGATGTGGCGATTTGGAATCAGGAACTATCTTCTTACAGTGTAAGTGAAATTTATAATTCCGGCAACGCATTAGATGTCACCACGTTAAGCAGTAGCAGTTATAGTTTAGTGGGCTACTGGCGCATGAACGAAGGGTCTGGCAGTTTTGTAGGAGACTCTAGAAATGACTACGATGGGAGTATTTATGGAAACGTAACGTGGAGCAGTGACTCCCCTCAACAGCAACTGTTGCCAGATTATAAATGGTTTAGTAGTGATAGCGCAGGTGGACCAGTCTATAGCTGGCAGGATATTACAAGCACAGGAACGTTGATCTCTATGTCTGGTGATGATAATAATACGGGGCCACACCCAATTGGTTTTGTGTTTCCATTTTACGGAATTGATTACTCAACTTTTAGAATTTCTACCAATGGTTTTATTAGTTTTACCAACAGTTCTAGTGTTTACAATAACCTAGAATTTCCATCAGCGGCTGCACCAGAAGCTGCGCTGGCACCATTCTGGGATGATTTAATATTTACTAGCGATAAAGCCTATTACCATAGCGATGAAAACCAATTGGTGATCACGTTTAACGATGTAGACCGCTTGGGGCAAGAGGCAACTTCATCGTATACATTTCAGGTTATTCTTAAAAGCACTGGTGAAATAATATTCCAATACAATACAATGACTGGGCCCTTGAATGGCGCAACAATTGGTTGGCAAAATTTTTACCGCACAGAGGGAACAAGCATTGTTTATAA
>CEVM01062076.1_pt1 | contig 14510 bp, 16 predicted proteins | sample 531481 | NCBI WGS metagenome assembly CEVM01 (sample SAMEA2623649, study PRJEB7988) | marine metagenome | biome: marine biome (ENVO:00000447); feature: mesopelagic zone (ENVO:00000213) & marine oxygen minimum zone (ENVO:01000065); material: "saline water (ENVO:00002010), including plankton...
CGACGAACGCCGCGTTCCTCAGGACGGTCGTTTCAAGATTAAAGTTGCGGGGCGTCAGTATGCGCTTCGTGTCAGCACGCTGCCTATCGCCGATGGCGAAAAGGTCGTTATGCGTATTCTTGACGAATCAAACCAAGCTGTCACCCTCGAGGAGCTCGGCTACTGGGGGCGTGCCCTCGTCGATATTAAGCGCGAGATGACCGAGCCAAACGGAATCGTCCTCATGACCGGTCCGACCGGATCTGGTAAGTCAACCAGCCTCTTTAGTATCCTGACTATCTTGAACCGTCCGGATGTTAACATCTCGACCATCGAGGACCCAGTTGAGTATAAAATTCCCGGCGTCAACCAGACGCAGACAAACAGCAAGGCGGGCATGACCTTCGCCAGCGGGCTCAGGGCCCTTCTGCGTCAAGACCCGAACATTATCATGGTCGGTGAGATCCGTGACGGCGAAACCGCCAATCTTGGTATTCAGGCCGCCCTGACCGGACACATGGTCTTCAGCACCCTGCACACCAACAACGCCGCGACCTCTTTGCCGCGTCTGCTCGACATGGGAATTGAGCCATTCCTCATCGCCAGCACCATCCGTGCCGTCGTGGGACAACGACTCGTGCGTCGTCTGCACAAGGACTCTCGACAAAGCTACGTCCCGAGCGAAGAAGAAAAAGCTGAAGTGCTCCGCTTGTTCGGACTTCAACCGGGCGACAGCTTTAAGCTGATTCACGAACTCGAAAAAAAGGCAGCCTCAGAGGGACTGGGCGGCGATATTCCGCTGAGTACCGACGAAAACGGCATCAAGACACTCTGGCGAGCCAATAAAGACTTTAACGACGATGACGCCCGTGAGGGTTACAAAGGTCGTGTGGGTATCTACGAAGTACTGACCAATTCACCAGACATCCAAAAGATGATCATGGCTCATGCGACAAGCGATGACATTCAGAAGCAAGCCATTAAAGAGGGTATGATGACGATGCAGATGGACGGTCTGATTAAAGCTCTGCGCGGCGAAACAAGTATTGAAGAAATCCTAAGGGTGAGTCGAGAATAATATGGCACAGTTTTCTTATGTCGCTATTGATGCCGAACGCCGTACGATTAACGGTAAGATTGAGTTGGCTGACCGCGCCGCTGTTATTGCCGCCTTGCAAAAACAAGGGCTGCGCCCCATCACCATCCAAGAAGTCAAATCAAAAGGGGTTATGTCGGGTGGCAACATCACCCTCTTCCAGAAGAATAAAGTTAAGTCAGACCAACTGGTTATCTTCACTCGCCAGCTTAGCGCCATGGTGTCCGCTGGCGTCCCTCTCCTGAGGGCGCTAACTTCACTCGAATCACATGCTGAAAACCAGACCCTTAAGCGCATCCTAGGCGGCATTATTAAAGATGTCGAGTCCGGAACACCGCTTGCAGATGCGCTCGAAAAATATCCGGAGACATTCAACGACATCTACACCAACATGGTGCGAGCCGGTGAGGCCGCGGGTATCCTCGACGATATTTTAAAACGACTCGCCTTCCAGCAAGAAAAAAGCGCCGCAATCCGAAAGAGAATCAAGAGCGCCATGACGTATCCAACTGTGCTGATCGTCATTACCGTTTTGGCATTCTTCGGATTGATGATTTTCGTCATTCCGCAAATCGGAAAGATTCTGACCGACCTCGGTGGGCCAGATGCCGAGCTGCCAGTCATCACACAGGTAATGCTTGCCATTAGCGCCTTTATTATTGACTACTGGTATATCCTCTTCCCTGCACTCTTTGGAATAGCCTTTGGCATATTCCGTTACCTGAAGACAAAACGGGGAAAGCGTCAATTCGATACCCTAGTGCTAAAGATTCCCGGCATCAATGGCATCATCAAGAAAATTGCCATCGCCCGCTTCTCGCGCACCTTCTCGGCGCTGATGGGAGCCGGCGTGGCAGTACTCGAATGTCTGAACGTGACCTCACGGGCCGTTGGAAACACCCTTTACGCCGAAGCGATTCGAGCCGCGGCGCTTGAGGTAAAGAACGGTAAGGCCCTCTCTGAAGTCATCGAGAAGAACGAGCTCTTCCCAGCGATTGTCGCCCAGATGCTTTCAGTCGGTGAAGAAACCGGACAGACCGACACAGTACTAGTGAAGGTGGCTGAATTCTACGAAGAAGAAGTTGACTTAGCGATCGATGGTGTCAGCTCTATTATCGAGCCAGTCATGATCGTGGTGATGGGTGGTATGGTCGGACTCATCGCCGCCAGTGTTATGACCCCTATCGCTTCACTTTCGCAAAATATTCAAGCTTAGAGTAGTCGCATCAGGAAATCGCTCATGCTATACTAAGCGATAGTTACCTTTGTGGGCATCATGTCAAAATTACTATATACAGACAAACCAATATTCGGACTTGATATCAGTCACACTGGTATCAAAGCTATGGCCATCGACCCAAAGAAATGGTCTGTTGAAGGCTATGGTTCGATCGACCTAGAGCCACTTCGTGTGAAAGAGGCGCTTGAGGTCGCGGGTAAGTCATACTTAACGGATAACATCAAATTATTGCTGTCTGAAAAAACTATTGGCTCGATCTCGACAAATCGTGTCGCCATCGCTGTACCAACAGCCAGAAGCTTTTCTCGAACCTTCGTCCTGCCTTCGAGCGCAGAAAAGAATTTGCAAGATGCCGTCATGCTAGAAGCCGAGCAGTACATCCCTATCCCGACCGATAACCTCTATATCGACTACGAAATTATTGAGCGATCCAAAAAAGAGATCACCGTCCTAATGAGCGCAGTCACCAAAATGATCATAGATAACGTCGTTGCCAGCGTCGAAGCTGCGGGGCTGCAGCCCGTGCTGATCGAGCCCGGCATCTGTTCGGTCGGTCGCGTGCTGACGGCAACAGAACGAGGTAATCTGCCCACCGTTATCGTCGACATCGGCCCTGCCAACACTGACATCGCAATTCTTGATCGTGGTTCAATCCGTGTGACCGGCGGTTTAGCAGTGGGCGGAAATACATTCACCCTCGACATTGCGAAAAAACTGAACGTTGCGCTCGAAAATGCTCACCAGCTCAAGGTTCTGAATGGACTCAACGCAGGGCCACGTCAACAAAAGCTGTCAGCCGCGCTCGAACCGAGCCTTCAGCGTGTTCTTGCAGAGGTCAAAAAGGTCATCCGCTACTATGACGAGCGTGTCAGCAACGGACGAAAGCTTGAGCAGCTCCTTGTTGTCGGAAGCGGCAGTAACCTGCCGGGCATCGGTGAATACTTCACGAATGCTCTCGTCATGCCAGCACGTGTCGCCAGCCCGTGGCAGAAACTGGACTTTGCCAAGATTCAAGAACCGCCAAAGCAGTTCCGACCACGTTATATCACCGTCGCCGGTGTTGCAAGCATTCCACCTGGAGGTATCTGGAAATGATCAATCTTATGCCCACCGAGTCAAAACGGCAGATTAAAGCAGCCCGCATTAACACGCTTCTTATCCGCTACACCCTCATTCTTTTCATTGCAGGTGTGTTTGTCGCCATCATCCTTGCCGGATCCTACTTTCTTTTAACCCAGCAAAAGGCAGCATCAGAGCTACTGATTGAAGCAAGCGACACCAAGGCCCAAGCCTACAGCAATACGCAAGCGGAAATTGCGAGCCTATCTGGCAACCTATCGGGGGCGCGAACAGTCCTAGACGAGCAGCTTCTCTACTCCAAGGCACTAACGAACCTCGCCAGCGTCATGCCCGCCGGGACAATCATTGGCAACGTATCGCTCAAGCCCGAGTCTTTTGGCAACACGCCGACAACTTTGGAGATATACGCCGCTACCAACGAGGCCGCTACTACCTTACAGAGCCAGTTCCAGTCGTCGCCTTACTTCACGAACGTACAGCTTGATTCAATCACTACCGAAGAAGAAGCGCCAGAGGGATATCCTTACAGCGCCACACTTACCGCCACATTCACGAGGAGTATCGCACAATGAGCAAGCAAAAGAAATTCCAAGCGACGTCGCTGCGAAAACTCCTTGTCACCCTTTTCGTTATCGTCATCCTCGGCTTGGCGGGTGCATTCTACCTTGGTCTACAAATTATCCGCGAATATTCAGTCGAGGTGGAAAAGACCAGTAAAGACGCGGCCGCAAGTGCCAAGCAAGTCGAAGACCTTGCAGCGCTTCGTCAGCAGCTCGCCGACACTCAGGCACGCGTTTCAAAGGCTGACGAGATCTTCTCATCCGATGCCGAGTACCGATCCGAGGCTGCAACCGCACTCAATCGATACGCCGAAGTTGCAGGTATCAGCATCAACAACACAAGCTTTACTCCGGGTGATCCGCAGCCCGAAGGAACGCGCCGTGTCACCATTGGCATCGACAGCCCCGCCTCATACGACAATCTGGTTTACTTCCTGCAGCTTATCGAAGGAAGCCTTCCGAAGATGCAGGTGGCCGCACTAGACATCACGCGCGCATCGGGCAATGAAGTAACCGTTGGCGACATCGATATTAACGTGTACATAAGGTAACGCTATGCAAAAAAACTCCAGCGTCAGTAACATCTTCAAACCAGTCGGCAAGCTCCTATCCAGGTTCCACCTGACAATCTTTATCCTGTTTGTCGTCGCTTTGTTGGCTGCAGCCGTGCTGTTTCTTTACCAAATCCTTAACGACGCCACTGTTGCCGACGACTACCAATCTCCAATCACGGCTGGATCGATCGACCAAACAACCCTCAATCGTATCGACGCCCTCCATGCGAGCGATGGCACCCTGCCAGAACGACAAGCAGCGACAACGCGAAACAACCCATTTAGCGAGTAAGGTGCGCTATACTGTTAGTATGCTTGTGCTTGGATCGCGCTACGACCACACGCCCGTTATGGGCCTACAGACGGGCAGTCGGCTCGCACAGACCAGTCGTGCACTCATTGACCCGCGCGACCTAAAGATTACCGCCTACGAAGTCGAGGGGCCGCTCCTATCGGAACGACCAGCCTTTCTACGGGTGGCTGATATTAGAGAAGTGTCCCCTATCGGTATGATTATCGATAGCAACGATGAGCTGGTCGGTCTTGATGATGTTATATCCTTGAAGAAACTGCATGACCTCGACTTTCATCTCGTCGGCATGTCAGTCGTCGACGAAGATGGCCGGAAGCTCGGCAAAGTTGAAGACTATACGCTCGAAACACAGGGATTTGTTATTCAACAACTCAGCGTAAAGCGCGGAATTATCCGCGGCATCACCGACACAGGGCTTTTAATCGGTCGTGGCCAGATCATTGAGATTAACGATCGTGAAATCATTGTAAAGGCACCTGGCAAACGAGAAAAGGCCAAGCCCGTTACCGAACAGTCGAGGCGCGAGTACGTGAATCCGTTTCGAAACCCCTCGCCGCAGCCAGATTCGACCTCGCTATCGGTCGACTATTAGGCTTCACCTCTGTCGCTCAACGCCTGTTTAATGTCGTCGTACGAAAATCCCTGGCGGGCGAGGTAGGCGATAAGTTTTTGCGGATCGTCATAGCGCCCAGCACGCTTCGCAACTACTTTTTTAAGCTCGCTTTTATCATCCCGCTCGGTTCCTTCAAGCGCCTGATCAATAATTTCACGAGAGACACCCTTTGCAGCAAGCTCTGAGTAGAGTTTTCTCATACTTGCACCTTTTTTGAGACGCCGGTTCTCGACCCAGTACCGCGCGAAAGCTTCATCATCAAGATGTCCCTTTTCATCGAGGCGACCGTAGACTCGCTCCGTCAGTTCGACTGGTACGCCAGGTCGAAGCTCGCCAGTCTTGGTTCGTCGTGGGCGTGTTTTGCGATAGAGATACTGCTTCACTTCAAAACGGCTATGCGGACGCGAGAAGCAATACTCGAGCGCCCGCATATACAACTTGCCAAATTGACTTTCAGTTTCGAGTGCCACCAGTTCGGCCTCGTCATATTCGTTGCCGACACGAATACCAAGCTCGACCAGCTGCGCCATGTCGAGACTGAAGCGATACCTACCATCAACAGAAACGTTTACTCGGTTTTTATCACGTGCCTGAACCGAGATGGCCGTTATCTTCATGGTTAGGCGGCGTCAGGAGCCTCGGTAGCCTCTTGGTCGACGTCTCCGGCAACTTTTACGCGGACCTTGCCTTCGATCTCAGCCAAGACATCCTTGTGCTCTGACAAATAGGTCTTACTTGCCTCACGGCCCTGGCCGATCTTTGCATCGTTGTAGTCAAACCACGCACCGCTCTTGCCGACGATACCGTGCTGAACCGCTAGGTCAAGGACGTCACCAGTCTTAGAAATACCTTCGTTGTACATAATGTCGAACTCGGCAGTCCTAAAAGGCGGAGCAATCTTGTTTTTCACAATCTTGACCTTCGTTCGGTTACCTATAATATCTTCACCGGATTTAATTTGACCGGTGCGACGAATATCCAGGCGGACAGACGCGTAGAACTTCAAGGCGTTTCCACCCGTTGTTGTTTCTGGGTTACCGAACATTACACCGATCTTCATGCGAATCTGGTTGATGAAGATGACGATTGTCTTGCTCTTGTTAATGATACCCGTAAGCTTACGAAGAGCCTGGCTCATGAGTCGAGCCTGCAACCCCATATGGCTATCGCCCATCTCGCCTTCAATCTCGGCTTGAGGCACCAGTGCAGCAACCGAGTCAACCACGACAAGGTCGACAGCATTTGAGCGGACGAGTGTCTCGACGATCTCAAGTGCTTGCTCACCGTTATCTGGCTGTGCAACAAGAAGGTTGTCGGTATCAACTCCAACCCGTCGTGCGTACGCTGGATCAAGAGCGTGCTCGGCATCAACAAAAGCTGCCGTTCCGCCGTTCTTTTGAATTTCTGCAATCGCGTGCAAGGTTAAAGTCGTCTTACCGGATGACTCTGGGCCATAAATTTCAACGATACGACCCTTTGGATAGCCTCCGCCTAAAGCGAGGTCAAGGCTTAGCGCGCCACTGTTAATCAATTCAACATCAATAGTTTGCGTGTCGCCCAATCGGCGGATTGCTCCATCCCCGAATTGCTTGTTGATCTGTTCCTGCGCAAGACCGAGGGCCTTTAGTTTTCCTTCGTTGGCGGTCGGTGTCGCTGCAGCAGACGACTTGTCGGCTTTCTTTGTCGGCATATTTCCCCTCTCTTTTATCTATTCTTATTATACGTCTAAAAAGGTTAATTTGCCATAAACTCTCGTATTATGCGAATCAGGCATAACACCGGAAGCGTCTGATATAATAGACCGTATGAATCGTATGTCTCGGGGCTTCACCGTCATCGAAGTGATTGTAGTCGTCCTTATCCTTGCCTTCGCCGCCGTCGTCTTCTTTGTACAAAAAGAAAGCGTCGCAACTGCTGCTCGCGACGAGCAACGCAAAACAGCCATTAACGCTATGTATTACAGTCTAGAAGAGGTCTATTTTCAAGAAAACGGGCACTATCCTCGAACCATCGCAGACACAACACTCCGATCAGTTGACCCTGACCTGCTGAAAGACCCTTCTGGCGTTATGATTGGTGACGCTGATAGCGACTACCGCTACGAAGCAACCGACTGCGTTGACGACGAATGCGCCTCTTACACGTTGCGCACTACGCTAGAGAATGAAGCTGACTATATTAAGACCGAGAGATCAAACGAGTCGTAGCTAGTCATCTGATCCAACTGGACGACCGAGCTTGAAGGCTTCAACTGCGTTATTCAACTCAGCAATATGCTGTTCTGGATTCGCCACATAGGTAAATCGATAGGTAGTCTCGTCACCCTCGGTACTAAGACGAATTGAGCCGTAGTTGAACAAGTGTTGAATAATATTCGTTTGTCGATAACTGGCATCTTCGATGTTTCCCAGACTCACTGTCTGTTCGTGACGAGAGAAAAGACTTACTTGAATCTCTTGGATAACGCTCTCATTTGTTAAGAAGAACTTATTATTAACATACACATAGTAAGCAATGAACATACCTAAACCAATCAGCACGCAGAACAGGAGTACTGGTAAGATAATCGAGCTAGGGTCGGCCGCCAAGCCGCTCAAGTTTAGTGAGTCTGCGATCGACTCGTAGCTGAATAGGACGGTAAGACTGAGGGCCAGCAAGATTATCCCCGTCGCCATTGGAACAAAGAGGCCAATAGGATGTCGCCGCATAGCTTTAATGACATACTCACCGTCGCTCAAGTTAAGAAACGGGTACTGTCGACGCGACTGTTCGTGACGCCGTTTCGTCTCTTCGCTGATGACAGGCTTGGCCGGCTCATGCGGGCGAACCGTCTGAACAATCTGTGGCGCAGTATGAACTGTAGGTGGGTGCGCGTAGAGTGGACGCCCCTCGGCGTCATAGGCGACCGGCTGATGATACGGCGTTTGTGGAGGTGCTTGAGCCTCAGGAGTGGGGGGCTGTTCGTTCTTCATATAGCCTTATTATACCGCGTCTTCATTGATGCTAATATGTCGACGCGCCTTGACGGTCGCTCGCCGGCCACGAGGAGTTCTTTCAATAAATCCAATCTGCATAAGATACGGCTCATAAAAATCTTCGATCGTCGTTGCTTCGTCGCCCGTCAGCGCCGCCAAAGTAGTCAGCCCCACGGGATTATCGCCATAATGTTCAATCATGCGTCGAAGCAGGTTTCGGTCGCCAGTATCCAGCCCCAGCTCGTCAATTTCGAGCATCAATAAGGCCTTGTGTGTCACCGCGGTATCGATAATGCCGTCACCATTCACGTCGGCATAATCACGAACGCGCTTTAATAGGCGATTGGCGATGCGTGGTGTGAGGCGGGCACGCGTCGACAGCATAGCGGCGGCCGATTCATCAATTGAATTTCCTAAAATCCCAGCGGCTCGTTGGATGATTTTCTGGATCTCATCCGGCGCATAAAACTCAAGCCGATACATATGCCCAAAACGATCCCTCAGGGGTGCTGCTAACGCCCCCGTTCGGGTTGTCGCACCAATGACCGTAAAGCGAGGCAGGTCAAGTCTGACGCTCCGCGCTGCCGGTCCTTTCCCGATCATGATATCCAGCTTGTAGTCCTCCATCGCCGAGTAAAGCACTTCCTCGACCGAACGGCTAAGGCGGTGGATTTCATCGATAAATAAGATGTCTCCGTCTTGGAGGTTTGTCAGAATACTTGCTAGGTCCCCTGCTTTTTCTATAGCTGGTCCGGCAGTAATCCGAATGTTAGCGCCCATCTCGTTTGCAATCACGACCGCCATCGTCGTCTTTCCTAGACCAGGCGGCCCGTACAAAAGGATGTGGTCAAGCGGCTCGTTTCTTTTTTTGGCCGCCTCAATTGCCAGGCGTAGGTTGGTCTTCAGGCGCTCTTGGCCAACATACTCATCAAATAATCGGGGGCGAAGCGACACTTCAACAATCTGTTCGTCAACGTCCTCTTCGTGACTAGAGGTGTCAACAATTCGCTCAATAGCCATCAGCTGTTACCCTTCAGGGCTAGCGTGACACGCTGTGCCGTAGGAACGTCAAGAGGGACCCCTTCAAGAGCCGTCATTGCGTCTTGTAGTGAAAAGCCAAGCGCCATCAGCGCCTCGAGGGCCTCGTCGCCTGCCGCCGGCTGTGCTGCGTGTGATGCCTGCGCCACTGCTATCGCAAGGCCAACCTTATCCGACAGGTCGACAACTACTCGCTCGGCCGTCTTCTTCCCTACCCCACTCGCTTTTGCGATATAGCCGCTATCGCTGTGCGCGATGGCGTTACGAACCGTCTCGCTATCAGCAAGACTGAGAATTGCCAGTGCAGCCTTCGGGCCCACACCCTGAACGCCAATCAACAGCTCAAATAACTTTTTCGCCGCCAATGAAGAAAAGCCAAACAGCTCTTGTGACTGTTCACGAATATGATGATAGGTGTACAGCTTTACTGCCTCGCCCAGTAATGCGGCATCAAAGTCACCAGCAGCAACCTGGACTTCGTAGCCAATATCATGGACATCAACAATAACCGACTGGCCGAATTTTTCGGCAACAACCCCTGAGACATGTGCAATCATACCTCTCATTATAGCGTGCAATGCCATATTCTGGACATGAAAGCAGAAAAATATTAGGAGATATTTTCTATCTGCGCCATCAGGCTATGTGTAATCGCCGCAGCTAGTGCATCGGCGCAGTCGTCAGGCTTTGGCACCTCTTTCAAGCCAAGATGCATACGAACCATTTCCTGAACTTGTTTCTTGTCGGCCTTCCCGTAACCAGTCAAGGTCTGCTTAATCTGCATCGGATTGTATTCAAAAACAGGCAGACCAGCCTTTCGAGCAGTCAATAGCGCAACTCCGCGTGCTTCTGCAACTGTCATCGCAGTGGTGATGTTGCGGCTGAAAAAGAGTTTCTCGACCGAGACAACGTCCGGCCGGGCCGCCGCAATAATATCCGTCAGACCATCAAAAATCTCTTCGAGCCTCTCGCCATGTGGCGTATGCGCTGGAGTTCGAATAACGCCCGCGTCGACCATGCGAACCTTTTGGCGCGTCACTTCAATAACACCAAAGCCCAATATGCCAGTTCCGGGATCAATGCCTAAGATCTTCATCCCTCCAGTATAGGCTACTGGCGCTTCTTCAGAAACGTCTTCATCCACCGCCATAGCTGATGTAGTTCATGACGCCACTCCCATGCACCATAGAGCAGTAGTCCGATAGCCGCTGCCATCACTACCAAAACAATGTACCACTGCTGAACGGACTCCTCGGTCTTTACCCCTAGAACACCACCATCAACCACCGTCATGCGCTGGACCTTTCGACAGCGTCCCGTCTCTGGGTTACGCTCTTGGTCTTCTTTGCAAGGAGCAGGTTCAGAAGCGACTTCAATTTTACGACAACGATTCGTTTCGGGATGTCGATAATAGCCATCCTTGCATGGTGTTGGGGCTGGTGTGCTTGTTGCAATTAAGCGACAGCGGTTGGTCTCTGGGTGGCGATACTGATTGTCCGCGCAAGGCTTGAGCGTCGCAGCGGCAGTTTCCGCCACAACATGTTCAGTCATACGAGCAAGGTTTGGGTATCCAGGCGTGGGTCGATTTGTATACTGCCATACATCGTCAATCAGCGCCCATGCCTCATCATCCTTTGGGTTGGTATACGATTCGGTGATTGAGGCGAGAAGACCCTCCGGAGAATAGAGCGCGACTTGGCCTGTTGTATTGACCAACGTATACGCTACTTCGTGATTATAAATAGCAACATACGAAAGAGCTGGAATGACAATCGACTCGGGTAGCGAAATAGTTTTCTGCGACGTCATCCCCGTTACGATAGTATAGCCAGCAAGTGCCACACCGACACTATTGGGATTGTGCAGCTCGATATATTCGTTGCCTTCATCGCTCCCTTTACTATTGGGAAGTATTTCCGTCAACTGCAAGGGTAGCAAAGAATCATCACAAATCAGCTCTAACGGCTGGCAGGGTACAGGAGCTGGCGGAGTCTCGTCTTCATACCTCTCCAGTCCGCTCGACGGAAGCGCCTCGATGACAGCTTGCCGCCATGCTTCATAGCTATCTTCAGCATCACGATAACTATAGGTGCCAGACGACCAGCCTGTCGACCAGGCGTATACATCGATAGTCTCGCCTTCCGAGTCAAGGAGCGCAAGAGAGTCGGAGGACCCAACAATGCTACCGCTTGATTGGCTTGATGGCTCATACACCAATGGTGCGTTAGAAAACAGATCACCATAGTGGGCATAGTAGCCTGCAGAAACAATGACAGCAGACTGCTGCGCCGGCAGAATATATCGAGTTCGATCTTCGCCAAAACAGGCGACATCATCTTGCTTCTTGTTCTGCAAACACCACCCAGTCAGCTCCACTTCATCATCCGACATGTTTCGAAGGACAATCACCTCCTCTGTCGCGGCACTCGGCATACCGGCCAGCACATGGGTCAATAAAACCCGCCGGTCTTCACCCTCGCTTGCCGTGGCCACAGCAGGAAACTGTCCTATTGCCACGCATACCGCTACGCCAAATATAATCGCCCGCCTCATATTTCTATGGTAGCGAGCGAACGTTAAGCGACTATGAAGCCGTGGATCTATTCAATATCAATGGTAATGTCGGCATTCGTGTGGACATTCGTGACGTCGTCCAGCTCATCAAGTGCATCCAGCACCTTAATGACCTTCTCGGCCTGCTCTTTGTCGTCAATCGTCACCGGCATATTCGCAACGTATTGTAGCTCGGCGCTCGACACCTCTAGCCCGGCGTCAATGATTGCCGTGCGGACTTTCGCAAGATCTTTCTGATCGGTGTAGACGGTTGTCTCGCCACCTTCCTCAACTGCATCTTCAGCACCCGCGTCCAAAACCGTCAGCAATACCTCTTCACCGGTTGCGGGAACAGTAATAACCCCCTTGCGAGTAAACTGAAACATTACGCTGCCGGCGTCAGCAATACGGCCACCGTTCTTCGTGAGCGCGTTACGGACTTCAGGGAAAGTGCGGTTCTTGTTGTCGGTAGCTGTTTCGATAATAATACCGACACCGCCCGGCCCCATGCCTTCGTAGGTGATTTCTTCAAGCGCCGCTGCGTTCTTGTCAGCCACACGATCAATCGCTCGCTGGATATTTGCCGTCGGCATGTTCGCTTGCTTCGCCTTCTCAATAGCCAGCGCCAAAGCAGAGTTCATGGTTGGGTCAATACCCGCACGGGCCGCAATGGCAATTTGATTTCCAATTTTTGTAAACACAGCACCACGCTTGGCGTCATTAGCACCTTTTTCGCGTTTAATTTTTGACCACTTATTATGTCCAGCCATAAGGTAAACAGCTCCAGGTTAGGTAATTGTCAGTTAATTACCCCTTATTATATCAGAGGTAAATCTGTGGACAAACTCTAGTACGTGTCGAGGAGCCAGTCGAGGACTCGTTGTCGAGTCAGTTCATCGTGAGCGTCGTTATACAGAATGCCGGCAATCGGCGCCGTCGAACTACTAGCCGAGTTAAGTACAAAGCCGCTCACCGTCCAGCCGGTGCCAGGATCCATAGCATACGACGCGTGAGCCTCCGCCTTATCATAGGCAAATTCTCGCACCGTCATACCGTCTGAAACTTTCAGCCAACCAACATGTCGGCCTGGAGTTCTCGCAGACTGACTCGCGGACATATTAATGGTGGCAGAGGTGTCGATTCGGTACCGCAAAGATACACTTCCAGATGCCGCCGTATCCATCTGCATACGGTTAGCGTTGCCAGCAGGGCTAATCGCGGCAATCGTGTTATAGGACCCGCTAGTATCAATCACATCAAATACCACGTACATTGTCAGGTCGGGCGTTCCTGTGATGGCCGGGAAGCTCACACTTTGGCCAGGAGTTTGGCTAAATGCAATATGCTGAACACCCGCAATCGACTGAACACTCGCGCAATTCCCTTCACCAATTGCACCCGAGCCAAGTGAATTCGTGAAGTAGGATCGACCACTCTCTGTCACCGATAAGCAGTATTCTTCGTCATTGTCGTACAGTCGATAGCCCCAAGACTTACCGCCGCCGTTTGTAATACTCGCCGCCGCAAGTGTTGTCGGTAACTCGCCGCCATTATCTAGCTGGTATAAGCCGATTTTATCCTCTGCCTGCTTGAGGCTCGCAGCGGCAGCCGATTCCCGCGCACTATTCTGCACGCCATTATAGGCAACAATGATGATGGTCGCCAGAATAGCGATCACCACAATGACAATCGCCAGTTCAACTATCGTAAAACCTGGAAGTCGTTTTGCCCACTTCATAGTAAGGTTATTGTAGCATAAGCGAGACACCCTCGAATCCCCCTAGAACGGGCCTGCTTCGTAAAGCTGCTGCACCTCAGAGGGCGACAAAGCCACGGAATACATGCGAACATCGTCAAGCTGTCCATGCCAATACTCCTCGCTGAGTAGTTGCTTGCCGATATGCATCATCGAGGGAACAGTATTCCAGTTCATGCTTCCCGCAGCATACAGCGTCCCGTTTTTATAGATGCTCACAGCACTGCCGCTATAGGTCATGCACATATGCTGCCACTCATTTAACGCCCAAAAACCCGCCCCGCCTATAACGTTAGTACCACCAAAACCTCCAGCCTGACCTGCTGTCGTGCCCAAGCCATGTCCTATAAATACGCCCGAGGCATGCGCATTAGTTCCATAGGATAAAATCCAGCCATAACCTGCAGTTGACTCTAGCCGGCCCCACCCGCAGACGGATCTTGACGACGAACCGGTAGGCAACTGCGCCAAATTCTCATAGTTAACATATGAGCTCGCTCCGTTGAAGCTTCCCGAACGCTGCGCGAGCCCATCCCTATCGGCCGTAAAGGCAACGCCATTTACACTTGATTCTCGTCTATAGCCACTAATATCATCGACGCTTCCATTAAAACTCACCCAAAAGACCAAGTCACTGCAGGCCCCCGGCAGAGGATGGGGCTGGGCAGATGTAACAAAATAGGATTCTCCGTCATAATCTTTTACCAAACAATAGCCCTCGCCGGAACTGCGCTGTAGATAGTCGAAGCCGCC
>CEVM01061693.1_pt1 | contig 14501 bp, 11 predicted proteins | sample 531481 | NCBI WGS metagenome assembly CEVM01 (sample SAMEA2623649, study PRJEB7988) | marine metagenome | biome: marine biome (ENVO:00000447); feature: mesopelagic zone (ENVO:00000213) & marine oxygen minimum zone (ENVO:01000065); material: "saline water (ENVO:00002010), including plankton...
CAATTCAGGACTCCTTACTTCGCGGGATCTAGGCGCTATAGCAAAATCCGGCGGCAGAGTCCTTCAACAGGCTCAGGACGAACGGAAATTGGGACTCCCGCCGTTCGTGGTGAGCTTGTCGAACCATCCGCTTGACCGGTAGATTGAATTACCAGAGATATTGTAAAGCCTTTTAGGAACGGTCGGGGCGTCTTTCAGGAATCTAGCGCTACTTGAATCGGAGCAAAATATCATTCCCGAGGGGTGAGAGTGTGGAACATATCAAGCCACCGGTGGTAGTGGTCCAGGTATTCGGCTGACCGGAGGGGCTCCGGAAGAAATTCATCGAAGTTGGGTTCTTGCATTGTCACTCCCTCTTCCAGTGAGGCGGCCTCACCAGCCGAGACCCAGGTAGCGGCGGCGGCGCCCATGGCGCTGACTTGGGAGTCTCGGGACCGGAACACCGGAATCTCGAGTACATCCGCCAGAGCACCGGTAACCACATCGCTTTTTGACATGCTTCCGCCCAGGCATAAGGAACTGGCCCGCCTGCCGGTAACCTCAAATATGTTGTCCAGATTGGCTTTTATGCTGTAGGCCACGCTCTCCAAATAACTGCGGAATATCTGCCCGGGTTTGGGTTCTTGGAAGGTCAGCGGCGTTGGCATGAATATGCCGCCCATACGAAGTCCGGCGTTGGGAGCGCTCATGGGGCCGGGACCAAGAAAGGCGAGAACGCCGTCGCCACCTGGGGCAGCTTGCTCCGCCAAGTGGTCAGCCTTTCGGAAAGATAGCCTGCCGCCGGACACGGTCCGGGTTAACCAGTCGAAAGCATGGCCGCAATCGCCAAGATTAGCCTCCACGGTGTACATGGAATCGATGGAGTAACAGCTGCTCCAGGTGCGTTTGGCCTCAACGTCCAGCATCGGGTCCTGCATCACCGTGTGAACGCTGCCACTCCACCCCAATACCGCTCCGGACTGGCCGGGAGTGGTTAGTCCCAGCCCTAGCAGACCGCATTGAGTATCGGCCCCGGCCAAAGTCACCGGAAGACCAGCGGGTAACCCCCACTCCCCAGCCAACTCGGGCCTAAGACAACCCAAACGTTCTCCGGAAGCAAGCAGCGGGGGCAGCAATTCAACGGGAAACCCGAGCTTGTTAAGCATGGGAAGGGCGTGGCGACGGGTAGAAAGGTCGATTAAGCCCAGAGTGCAATCCAGCCCGGCCTCGGCGGCAACCTGCCCCGTTAGACGGGAACCCAGCCATCCACCGATAGACACCACCGAACTTGCCATTTCCATCAAGTCAGGACGGTGAGATTGGAGCCATCTCAGGCGGGCCGGAGCCAACAAGAGAGCGGGGGAATGACCCGTGGTCGCGTATATCTCAGTACCGGCCTCCTCGTCGAGAGCGGCCCCTTCGAATACGGCGCGCAGGTCGATGTTTGGGCTACAGCAAAGCTCCCGGTCGTCGGGTCCCATGAGAACCGCACCCTGGCCTTGACTGGTTACGCCCACGGCGGCTATCTGGCCCGGCTCTACCGCGGCTTGCCGGAGGGTCTTGCCCACCGCATCGCCCACCGCATCCATGACTTCGGCAGGATGGAACTCTTTGGCCAAGTCTGAGCCGTCTTCCGGGCGGTGATATCGCAGTGAAGCACGGGACGTGGCCACCGTCCGCCCACGCCGATCTATCAAAACAGCGTGAGCCGAGGAGGTACCCAGATCCAGGCTCAGCACGTATCTAGTCAAATCTACCCCAAACCTCCGGATTCACCATACGCTCCGGCTTCAGCCCTCCAACAAATCGTTCGATATCATCCACAATCATGACGGAGTGGCGGGCTACGGTTTCACGGGTGGCTCCGCCGATATGCGGGGTTAGGACGACGTTGTCGAAGCCCAAAAGCGGGTTATTCGGAGGGAGTGGATGCGTTGGAAAGACATCGAAGGCGGCCCCAGCCACCCGGCCGGATGTTAGACCTTCCACCAGAGCCGCCTCGTCTACGGCATCGTAAGAACTGGTGTTGATTATCCGGCAACCCCGTTTGATTTCCGCCAAGAGAGACCGGCTCAACAAGTCTTTTGTGCCCGGAACGTCGGGGACGTGTACGGAGATATAGTCGGCATCACCGGTCAAGTCTGCCAATGTGGGACAGAGGGTCACGTTCCAGCAATCTTGGGTTTGGGGGGCGATGTACGGATCGTAGGCCAACACTCGCATGCCGAAAGCGCTGGCCAACCCGGCAACTCGGCGGCCTATATTTCCCAAGCCCAGAACGCCAAGAGTCTTGCCAGCTAATTCACCGGTCTGCATATGTGCATTGATATACGGCTCCACCGGCATCTGCCATCGTCCTTCTTTCACGCAGGTGTCCATGCTGTTTATCCGGCGGGCCAAAGTCAGCATGAGACCGATGGTTAGCTCAGCCACCGCTTGAACGTTGCGGCCCGGAGTATGGACGACGGCTACGCCATGGCCGGTGGCGGCTTCCAGGTCCACGTGGGAGAGGCTATTTCGACAGATCGCGACCAATCGGAGATTTCCGGCCTGTTGAAACAGTTCTTCCGGCAGAAAATCGGCCTCAACCACCAGAATGGAGAAAACTTCGGTCTGGATGCGCCGCGCCAGTTCTTCCGGGTCGGCCAGTTGGCGGGTGTCGGCCCAGCTTTCGTAGGTCACCGGCATCAACTCTTTTAGCCGGGCCAGGGGCTCTTCCGTCATCGGCGCTAAAACCAAGGCTTTCATGAGAAGAGAATCATCTTGGGCGAATTGGTCACCAGGGGCTCGAAGGCAGCATGCTGGTGAACCATGTCTGAGCCGTCACCCGGATCTTTTCGGCCTTACTGAGACTGATTCTCTGCTGGAAAACATCGAATTCAGCAGCCTCGATGCGCTGCAGAACCTTGCTGTAAAGTTGGCCCATCACGGCGGGACAGGCGCGGGAACGGGGGGATAGATAGGGAAGCAGCTTAAAGCCACTATCGAAGTAACCCCTTGCTCTTTGCGCCTGGAATCTCATCAGCTCTATGAAAGACTCGTTGACGACGCCGGCTTCCATCTCTTCCTCGGAATAGCCGAACCGGACAATCTCGTCCTGGGGCAGATAAATCCGACCTAGCCCCAGGTCTTCTTGAACGTCCCGGGCGATGTTCGTGAGCTGCATCGCCAGGCCTAGGTCGACGGCATATTCTCTAGCAGCGTCGTCTTTGTATCCGAATATCTGCAAGCAGATAAGTCCCACAACAGAGGCGACTTGGTAGCAATAGCTTCGCAGCTCTTCGAAGTTTTGGTAGCGAACTTTGGTGAGGTCCGATTCTACGCCGTAAATCACCTGCTTGAAGTATTCCTCGGGAATGTCGTGTCTGTCCGCTACATCAGCCAGGGCTAGGAACATCTGATCGCTAGTGCGGCCGGTGTAGGCATCGTTCAAGTTGGCGTGGAGTTCTTCCAACAAATTGGTTTTCTGGTCCGGGGACTCGGCATTATCGACGGTATCGTCGCAATAGCGGCAGAAAGCGTAGGCCACGTAGATGGCGCGCCTGCGCTCCTGAGGCAAAGTCAAAAACGCATAGTAGAAGTTCTTGGCTTCCCGGCGAGTAATCTCACGGCTTTCCCGGTAGCCTAGCTCAACGTCTGTTGCAGCCATACATTCTCAGTTTCCGGCTCGTCTTCCAGAGGATATTCGCGAACCGGACGGCCGGAGTTTCTAGTCGCCAACGACCTGGACCATGACTTCCCGGTCTCTTGGGTGATCCAACTCGATGAAAAATACACTTTGGTAGCGGCCGAATTGCACAGAACCATCGATTATCGGCACGGTTTCGCTAGTGCCCAGGAGGAGGTGTTGCAAATGCGCATGGCCGTTGGGGGATTCGTCGGTATTCATGTTCACCGTGCGGATGGTGAAGTCGTTGTGTTGGTAGGCGCCGTCACGAGGTGAAAGTTGCTCCAAGAATCTTGTCATGTCTTCAAGCAACAGGGGTTCGTTCTCGTTGATCTTGACCGACGCAGTTGTATGTTTGGAAAAAATCACGGCAAAGCCGTTACTAACCTTAGATTTCGCCACACATTCACCAACCCATTCAGTGATGTCGATGAATTGTGGCGCACTCTCTGTCTTAATCTTGAGGCAGAAAGACTTAGCTTTCATGTTGGCTGGTTTCCCCCTGAGCGTATACCATCTGGGCCGCCGTTCCGGTAGGTTCGGTGATTCCGGTCGTACCGTCGGCATCCCAGTGGCGGTGGTTCGTTTGGGTCTTATATCTCCCCAAGGCCATCAGCGGCCAATAATTGCGATACATGTGATAGTTAATCATGAAACCACCGGGCATATCCAATCCCTGGTATCCCGGCTCACCGGGTTTAGGCATAGTCTTGGGCGGTTCTCCCGCTCCATAACCGGGGAAACCGGTGCCCGTGAAATAAGGTTCATCCCAGCATCCTCCCTCGTCCTGTGTCACCAAAAGGTATGTGACGCCCCGGAGAACCGGTTCGCTGGCCTCTCTCCCGGCAGCCAGCAGAGCAATCAGTGCCCACGAAGTCTGCGATGGAGTGCTGGGTCCAACGCCACGCAGTTCCGGGTCGACGTAGGAGCCGCAGCTTTCTCCCCAACCGCCGTCATCGTTCTGGTGGGCAACCAGCCATTCGACAGCCTGCGTAACATATGGCTGGGTCATGTCCTCATTGATGGCGGCCAAAGCAGGCAACACGGCGCCAACTCCATAGATATGATTGACGCCCCAACGACCGAACCAGGAGCCGTCTTCTTCTTGCCGGTCGAGTATGTACCGCCGGGCTTGGACCAGCGGAGGAAAGTCCCGTTGGTAACCAAGTTTACCCAACATTTCCAATATGTGCGCAGTAACGTCCACGCTGGTTGGGTCCAGCACCTCTCCGAAATCGGAGAAGGGGAGCATGCTAACGTAACTCCGGTTGTTGTCTTTGTCGAAAGCGCCCCAACCGCCATCCTTGCTTTGCAGAGCTAGTATCCAATTGACGCCCCGTTTGATGGCTTGTCGCCGCCTTGGGTCGTCCTCGGGGCCCAGTCGCGCCAGATTCAGAGCCATTATAACTTCCGAAGTGTCGTCGATGTCGGGGTACCGGTTATTGTCGAACTCGAAGGCCCAGCCTCCGGGCTCCACGTTTTTCGCTCGCACCTGCCAGTCGCCAGGCTCCAATATCTGCTGGTCCAAAAGCCATCGTGTGGACTGCTGAATCATTGGATCCGCTTCGCCCAGACCCGATTCGATCAAGCCCACTTGAGCGAGGCAAGTATCCCACACGGGAGAGATGCAACCCTGCACCGAGAAAGTGTCTTCGTCTTCTATGGCGTATCCGTCGATGCCCGCGAAGCCTTTCTCCATCACGGGATGGTCCGGAGGGAAGCCCATGTGGTGCAGGGCGATCAAGGAATAGACCCAAGGGGGCTGAATCCCGGCCCAAGAACCGTTGGGCTCTTGATGACCTACCACCCAATCGACGATTTTTCGCTCGGCCCAACCGCGAAGGGGATGCACCGGTAGGAGTTGGTATAGACCTGCCAGTTGGTCCAAATGATACAGCAGTTTCGCCCATCCCCAACGTGACTGGGGTTTGGGCAAGGAGTAATTGGTTTCCTCACGCAGTTTTGGATAAAGCTCGTCCAAGTGAGCCCAATCGGGAATCGGGCAGTGAGGCTGGCGGCTCAAAATCACCAGCATGGGTACGATTGTTGGGCGAGCCCAGCCGGCGAAGTCGTAGACGCTGAACGGGAGAGACGGCGGTACGAGAATCAACTCGGGCGGCAGGTTGGGAAGGCCTTTCCAATCCCACTGACCGAAGAGAGCCAGCCAAATCTTGGTAAATATCCGGGCGTTAGGTATCCCACCCCTGGACAGGATAAATCCACGAGCTTTGGCCATATATTCCGCATCCCGCGAGTGGCCGCCCATTTTCAGGGCGAAATAGCACTCGATCGATGTACTCAGGTCTCCGGGTGCTTGATAATATTGGCCCCAGGAGCCGTCGTCGCCCTGTTTCTGGAGAATCTGGTTGCAAATCTTCCGCCACCGTTCGGCGTCCGGCCTGCCCAGAAAATGGGTCAACAGTAGATATTCCGCTTCCATGGTGGGGTTGGACTCCAGTTCTCCCCACCAATATCCGTCGGAATATTGGTTCTGACGGAAGAATTCCCGGCAGCGAGTAATGGCAATCTCCAGGTTCTCCACTGAAGGCGCATCGACTCTATTTCCTTGGTAAACCGTCACTTTGACCTTACTCCCGACCCAACATACCCGTAATCAGTGAACCACGTCACCGCTTTCTCCAATGCCACTTCAACAGAATTCTGGGGCAGCCCCAATTCGCGGATCGCCTTTTCACAATCCACGGACATCGGCGATCTCGCTATTTTTATGCCCTCGACCGGTATCCTCGGTTCCCGGCTTAGAATTCTACCTTCAACTGCCTCATCAAGATAGCCCGCCGCCAAGGCCATCCAATACGGGATGCGCCAGCGGGGCGCGCGGCGGCAGGTTATGGCCTGAAGCATGCGGAACATGTCTATCAGAGAAACGTTCTTATTCCCTAAAAGGTATCGTTGCCCCGGTATTCCGTGCTCTAACGCTAGAATATGGCCTTCCGCCACGTCTTCCACATCCACCAGATTCAGACCGGTGTCCAAGTAGGCGGGGATTCTTCCCCGCATAAAGTCCAAGATTATCCTGCCGGTGGGCGTAGGTTTAACATCCCAGGGTCCCACCGGCGCCGTTGGGTTGACCACCACCAAAGGTAGCCCCTCAGCGGCCATCTCAAAAGCCAACAACTCGGCCTGGTATTTGGAATTCTTGTAATGCCCTATCAAATGGCTCGGATCCAGCAAGGTTTCTTCAGTGCTGAGTTTTCCCGGCCAGAACCCCATGGTGGAAACGGTGCTGGTGAACACAATGCGAGAGGCTCCCGCCCGCTTCGCCGCCTGTAGGACCGTCTTTGTGCCATCCACGTTGGTCCGGTGGATGAGATCGGGAGTCCTAGACCAGAAGGCGTAGATCGCAGCGCAATGAAAAACCGCCTGACATCCCTCAACCGCCCGGCCCACCGATTCCCGGTCTAAGATATCTCCGGGAAATTGTTCGACGCCGATATCATCGATTGTTAATGTGTTCGCTCCCGGCCTAACCAGCGCTCTCACTTCATAACCGCGCTGGCAGAGCCTCCGGGCCAGGTTTCCCCCGATAAATCCCGTCGCCCCGGTGACCAGAACCTTCATCTATCTCACTGCTGAGCTTGAAACGGGCTGACCGCCTCGACTTATCGAGCCACTGCCAAAGCAGAGCCTTCACGTTCCCATTGCCGGATAAAAGACGTAGCGAATCGAGCAAGTGTTAGCCGGGCGATGCGAGCCTGAAATGCCAGGCCAACCAGAACCGGAACCTGCCACGGCACCGCCACGGCTCTGAGCACGTCTGCGGCGCGTCCTCGAGAGAGACCGGCCAAGTAACTTGGCAGGCTTTGTTCGGCGGTGTCCAGAACGGCTCTCGCCGATACGAAGGGCACTTGGGCTTCTTGGGCCGCCGCAGCCAGCCAGTAGTCTTCCATATCGACGATTCCAACTCGATGTTCTTCAGCCAGCGCCGTTTTGGCCGCCGGCGTGGAAACTATCCCATCGACCGTGAGGGAATCCACGTGATGAATCGGTAACCCAGCATTGGAGGCGGCAAGCATCCCGTTCTGCCGCATCGCCGTAGCCGGAGTCAGAAAATCTTCGCCCGGAGAGTCCAGATGATACCTACTGGATAGAATCAAATCGCCGGTTTTAAGCCCCTGATCTACCGCACCAGCAAAGCCCAACATCAGCAACTGTCTCGGCGGGCCTCCCGAACCGGCATTAAGTATCTCCCGTACGCCAGCTTGGCTTTGAGATTTTCCGATTCCCACTACTGCCATTCTCAAATCACTTCCGGAACGAACAGCGAAAATCTCCCGCCGTAAAACGGACAGTTCTCGCTCCATGCTGGCGATGATGGTTAGCAACGTGGCTCCACCAGCTATGCAGCGGTGATGCCGCCCTTGCGAGCGGCTCCTGACTTGATGAGAGTCGCCCAGTCCTTAGGCGTGGAGATGGCCTTGAAGATGGTGGCGGACTCGAAGCCGCAGTGCATCATGCAGTTTGCGCACCGGGGGTCGTTGCCGACACCGTATTTTTGCCACAGATCGGCCTCGTATAACTCATCGACGTCCTGAACGTGTTCGTCGGCCAAGGGGTAGCACGGTTTACGCCAACCGAGGACAGTATAGGTGGGGTTGGACCAGGCAGTGCACTGGTATTCCCTTTCCCCCTGCAAAAAATTCAGATACAACGGGTTGTTGTAGAACTTCATACCCTGGGTCTTAGTTGGGTCCAAAAGCTTCTTGAAGATGTTCCGGGACTCCTGCCTATTCAGAAACATGTCTTGAATGGGCGCGTCTTCAAAGTCGTAGCCCGGCGAAATCATCGACCCTTCCACGCCTATGTCTTTCACCAAACGGAACATCTCCCAGAGGTCTTCCACGTCGCTGTTTTTGAATATCGTGGTGTTGGTGCAGACCCGGTAGCCTTGGCTCAACGCCAACTCCATGACCTGCACCGCTTTTTTGAAAACACCTTTGCGGGCGACCGACTCGTCGTGCATCTCTTCCATACCGTCCATGTGGACAACCCAACACAGGTACTTGGAAGGGGGTATCTTGGTGAGCATCTTGTCCAACAGCAAGCCGTTGGTGCAGCAATAGACGAAGTATTTATCTTCGATCAGCCGGTTGATTATCTCGTCGATCTTGGGATGAATAGTCGGTTCGCCACCGGCGATGGAAACGATGGGAGCGCCCGACTCCTTGACTGCGTTCAAAGCCACATCCACGGGCATCATCCGGTCAATCACCGGTTGATATTCCCGGATACGACCGCAACCAACACACGCCAAGTTACACATCTCCAAAGGTTCAAGCATGGTCACCAATGGGAATCTTTTCCGGCCGGTCAGCCGTTTCTTCAACAGGTACACTGCCAACCGCAAGGAAAGCTCGATCGGACGTTTCGCAGGCTTCATATTTGGCATCAGTACTGGCGCCTTGCTAGAAAATCAACGAGACCTTCAGCCTCGGTCCTAGCCCAGGTGGGTAGGCTAACCAACGAGATGGCTTCCAACGCCTCCTCGGCGCTGGTTTCCGTCAGCGATTGGGACTCTTCCCGGGCGCCAACCTCTTCGAGGATGACCAGAACCCGGCTCACGTCATCGTCGTCGATCTCTTCCTGAGCATAGATGCGCAGCAAATCGTCCCGGTTCTGGCCAACCGCCTTCTCAAAAGCGTAAACGATGGGGAAGGATTTTTTCCGCCGCCGGATGTCGTTCCCGGCAGACTTGCCCATAAGGGAAGAGTCTCCCCATATCCCCAGGTAGTCGTCTCTAATCTGGAATGCCCGGCCGACGCAGTTGCCAAAGCGTGAGAAGGCTTGGAACGCAGCGGGGTCGTCAGTAGCCAGCAGAGCACCGATCTCCATGCCGCTGCGGATCAATGCGCCGGTCTTAAAAGCAATCATCTGGAGGTAATCCGCCGAGGTTATGGTGGTGCTGGATTCGAACCCCAGGTCCAGGCACTGTCCTTGAATCATCTCCAGGTAACTATCGGTGAGGATACTCGATATTCTTAGTATCGTTTGTGGCAACACCCCATGCCTAGCGGTGTTTAAGAGGCAGACATCTCCAACGGATTGCATGGTGTCGCCCGCCACCAGAGCTTTGGGCACTCCCCAGATGGACCAAACCGTTGGTTGGTGACGGCGCTCGACGTCCTGGTCTTGGATATCGTCGTGAATCAACGAGAAGTTGTGTATCAGTTCCAGGGCCGCAGCCGCTGGCAGAGCTCTTTCCGGGTCTTCCTCAAGGGCTTCGCAGGCGAAGAGACACAAGGTTGGCCGCATGGCCTTGCCTTGGGAGATTGCGGACTGGGCAGTCACACCGTGCTGATCGGACCATCCAAGGTGGTATCTGATCAAGGTATAAGGATCGGTGCCTTCAGGAGACTGAACGGACCGGGAAAGCTCCTGCTCGACGCGGATTTTGTACCGGTCGAACATCGCAGGCAAGTCTGGACCAGAGTCCATTGGGACGATCGGTTGGCCGATGTTATTGCCGCTCATGTCGCTCGTCCGTCTGAAGAGTAGCCCAATAAGATTAGCGCCGAAGCTATTTGGATACACAGAATGAGGCTGGCAGAAATCCTAGCAGGGGCTATTCAGGGGTGTCAAGGATAACGGCCAGCGATAAGCCAATGACGGAACAGACTACTAGATCTTGCGGCCTAGTTCGACCGGTTCCGAGCAGCGATTTCCGGCCTGAATCATAGACATGTTTTTTCGGAATCTCAGGCACCAATCACTTATTGACACCGGCACGTGCGACCTATATCATTTTAGCACTTTGTAATCGCCCCTCTGTAATTACCTTAGAATGGTTGTTACAAAAGAGTGGTGCCCAAAAGTCCTAGCGTTTCCAGGAAGCAACATCTGGAAGCGCTTTGGCCTATGGTCGAGAAGACATAGGGTCCAGCCCTATGAGGCAGAATAGACGTAACGATTAGGAGGAGGAAATGGCTGACGAGAACATTGCATTGATGGCCCACCTGCTACGCCGGTCCGGATTCGGAGCGAGCCGTAACGAAATCGAGGCCAAAGCCGCGCAGGGATATCAGCGGACCTTGGATGACCTCCTGGCCCCGGAGAGTCAGGAGAACATCGAAGAGGATCTGCTCTTCCGGTACAACCCTTCTTACTGGCAATCGGCTGCTATTGAGAACAACGTGCAAGCATGGCTATATACCATGATTAATACCCCCCGCCAGCTTCAGGAGAAGATGGCCCTGTTCTGGCACATGATATTCTGTGCCGGGCACAGCAAGATAGACAGCGGGTACGAAATGGGTCGAATGATTGGCATGTTCCGGGAGCATGGGATGGGAAACTTCCGGGATCTGATTTACCGTTTGTCCACTAGCCCGGGCATGATGTATTACCTAGACAACACGGAGAGCCACCAGGCTGCGCTGAATGAGAACTACGGGCGAGAATTACTGGAGTTGTTCTCCTTGGGTGCGGGTAAGGACGAAGAACTAAATTATTCTGAGGACGACGTTAAGGCCTGCGCCCGTGCCTTCACCGGGTGGAACAATGCTCCCGCTTATCCCCCATTCCCGTATGGACGCAGCCCGTGGGAGTTCCGGTTTGACCCTGCGGACCACGACGACGGAGAGAAGACTTTCTTGGGAGAGACCGGCGCGTGGAATGGAGATGACATCCTAGACATCATTTGTAAACAGCCGGCGACAGCTCGTTTCTTGGCCCGACATCTGTACAACTATTTCGTGGCCGACGATGTCCAGATACCGGCCTGGCGCCTCACTCCGCCACAGGACTTGGACCTGATTCAAAAAATGGAAAAGGCGTACTTCGACTCGGAATACGACATCACCGAAATGCTGCGTATACTGTTCAATTCGGAGAAGTTCAAGTCGGAATCGGTCCGCTATGCCAAGGTCAAGAGCCCTGCCGAGGTAGTGGCAGGCACATTGCGAATGGTCGAAGAACACCGGGAGATTAAACTCGGCCTCTTCCAACACTCTCAAGAGCCCAAATACATGGGTATGGACCTGATGAATCCACCGACGGTAGAGGGCTGGCATACCGGGCGGGAGTGGATCGACAGCGGCACTCTGGTGGAGCGAATCAACTACGCCTCAGAACTGTTGGGGAACACCGATCTCCCCGGAGTGAAAGGGCTGATAGACCGCCTGATGAGCCGCGGCGATTCCCTGTCCCCTGAGACCTTCGTAGATGGATGCCTAGACCTGATCGGACCGATCACGGTCGATGACGGCACCCGCAGCGAGTTGGTGGCTCATGCCCAGAAGTCCGGAGACTTGCACCACGGTTCCAGTTCCGAGCAAATCGATTTCACACGCCGCACGGGGGAGATGTTCCAGATGATCGCCTCAACTGCGGAATTCCAGTTTGAATAATAATAGGCGTTGGAGGATATAACATGGTTTCCACCCAGAAAGACCCCGTCTTGGCGATTCTGTCGCTCTCTGGCGGTAACGATGGGTTAAATACAATAATTCCGCGAACCAACGGGTTGTATCGGGATTTTCGACCGTCCCTTTCCATCGCCGACGACCAAATCATCCCGATAAACGATGATCTTGGTTTGCATCCGGCTATGGGGCCTCTAAAGAAATTCTGGGATGAGGGCAAGCTAGCCATCTTCCTGGGCATGGGCTATCCCAATTCCAGCTATTCCCACTTCCGTTCCATGGACATCTGGCACACTTGCGAGCCGGACACCCAGGGTAACGAAGGCTGGCTGGGCCGGGTTATTAAGGACTTGGACCCAACGTCTGAAAACGTTTTGACCGGCGTCAACTTTGGCCGTGGCCTTCCCCGGGCGCTGGCCAAGGACGGAGTGCCCGTAGCATCTGTAGGCGACCTTGAAACCTATGGATTGCTCACCGGAATAGACGGCGAATCCCAGCGCAGTGAGGCTCTGGACGTATTCGGACGCATGTACTCGCCGGCCATCGGCCGAGGCGCAGTAATGGACTACATCCGCAACACCGGCACCGACGCGCTGAAGGGAGCCGACATTCTGGCGACCGCTCCGGAGAAGTACAGTTCCAGCGTGGAGTACTCGAATACCGCAGTGGGCCAGTACATGAAGAACATCGCTCAAACCCACCTGGCGGGCTTTGGCACCCGGGTGCTCTACACGACCTCTCCTTACAACAGTTTTGACACCCATGCCAACCAAGCAGCTCTGCACTCCGGACTGTGGACTGATGTCTCCAGCACGGTGGAGAACTTCATGGCTGACCTGCGTGAGCACCAAGCCAGCGACAACGTATTGCTGTTCATGTTCACCGAGTTTGGCCGCCGGATCACCGACAACGGCTCCGGTACCGACCACGGTTCCGCTGGTATCGCTTTCGCGGTAGGCGAGGGAGTCAAGGGCGGAATATATGGGGAGTACCCGTCTCTTGATATTAATCAGCAAGAGGAAGGCGGCAACCTGAAGTACAACCAGGACTTCCGGTCAGTCTACACTTGCATCCTGGAAGACCATATGGGTCTGGACGCCAAACCCATAGTCGGTGGCAGCTTCGAGAAGACCAAGTTCCTGTAGACTGGGAACGCAGGTCTTGGCTGGTGTCTAACTAAGCAAACGGTTAAGGGCTGCTTCAGCAGCAACTAGGTAAGCTCGGAGCAGACCTGATCGGCCAATAATTGAAGAGGTAAATGCGATGAGTACCCATTTCTTTGGGTTAAAAGATCGATCCTTCGCGTATAGCCATTCCGTAGGACGCAACGAGTTCTCCGGGACCGGTTTTCGCAACCCGGTGGACATGGCAGTCGGCGAAAACGACGTAGTGTACGTGGTGAACCGTGGCTATGAATACCGGACCGACGGTGTCCATATTAGCGTGGTCACCTTGAACGAAGAGTACATCACCGAGTTCGGGTCCTACGGTGCGGGCCCGGGCCAATTCATCTGGCCCACCGCCATTGCGCTTGATGGTCAAGGAAACGTTTACCTGGCTGACGAATGGCTGAACCGCATCTCTGTGTTTAACAGCGATGGCGAGTTTTTGCGCAGCTGGCCGGATGGCGTCGAGGGAGGATCAAGTAACGACGACGCCGGGCGTATGATTGCATATGGCGCCGGACAGGATATACCGCCTGGCAAGTCGGGTTCCGGCGACGGAGAGTTGGACCGCCCGGCTGGGATTGCGATAAGCAAAGACGGCACTATGTTCGTAACCGACAGCCGCAATCACCGCATCCAGAAGTTCACGCTTGACGGAAAGTATCTAGGAAAGTTTGGTGCTTTCGGCAGCGGCCCCGGCCAGCTCAACATGCCCTGGGGTATCACCCTGGACAATGACGGCAACGTTTTCGTGGCCGATTGGCGCAACGACCGGATCCAGCAGTTTACCGCTGACGGTGAGTGGATGGCCAGCTTCGGGCAATCCGGCGATGGTGTTGGCCAGTTCAACCGGCCCAACAGCGTCTGCGTGGACGCCGACGGCGATATCTACGTGGCAGACTGGCTAAACAACCGTGTACAAGTGCTGGCTCCTGATGGCCGGTTCGTTACCGCGCTCAAGGGCGACCACGTCCTTTCCCAATGGGGTAAGGACAAGCTGAATTCTAACCCGGACATGATTCGGCAGCGGGCTCTAGCTTATTCAAACGACCCCAGTTACGAGAAAAACTTCAACCACCCGTGCGCCGTGAAGGTTGACGGACAAGGCCGGCTTGCGGTACTGGACCACTTTGGTGGACGTATCCAGGTATACGCGAAGAGCATGGACCCGGTCTTGGTATAACCCGCTCAAACTGAGCGATCGAGTTTGCGCAAGTTCCGCCGGAACCCGGTTCGCTGGGTTCCGGCGGTTTTTTGTTCTGGGGCGCGGGATCCTTCGACAAGCTCAGGACGAACGGAGTAACGCAT
>CEVM01000004.1_pt1 | contig 14483 bp, 13 predicted proteins | sample 531481 | NCBI WGS metagenome assembly CEVM01 (sample SAMEA2623649, study PRJEB7988) | marine metagenome | biome: marine biome (ENVO:00000447); feature: mesopelagic zone (ENVO:00000213) & marine oxygen minimum zone (ENVO:01000065); material: "saline water (ENVO:00002010), including plankton...
GATACCGGTGGGCGTTCTCCGCACCGTGACACCCGCAGCGGCGGACGGCTGGCTAACGGCCCTGAAGCTATACGGCACCATGACCTTCGAGCAGGTTGTAACTCCAGCTCTGGAGTTGGCCGAGGGCGGATTCCCGATACCCGACACATTGCACCGTGCTTTGATTGGCGCCGGTGGCGGCCTGGAGCACTACGACGGGGACAACCAGAAATGGCAGTCCACCCGGGACGTGTTTTTCCCCGGCGGAAAGGTGTTGGAGACGGGAGCACTTCTGGTCCAGAAGGAACTGGCCGGGACTTTCCGCCGTCTGATCCAAGTCGAGCGGGACAACCTTTCCGGGGGCCGGGACAAGGCTCTCCGGGCAGCACGGGACTTCTTCTACCACGGCGAGATTGCCGAGGAGATGGTCCGGTTCGTTCAGGACCAAGGCGGTCTTCTCACCATGGAGGACCTGGCTGCCTTCCACGTGGGTGTGGATAAACCCGCGGCCGGCAGCTACAAAGGCATCGACGTATACACCTGCGGCCCCTGGTGCCAGGGTCCAGTTTCCATCGAAGCCCTTCAGATTCTGGAAGGCTGCGACTTGCAGGCCATGGGCCACAACAGCGTTGACTACATCCACACCGTCCTAGAAGCCCTGAAGCTGTCCTTCGCCGACCGGCATCATTTCTACGGCGATCCGGATTTCATTGACGTTCCCATGGAGGGCCTGACATCCAAGGCCTTTGCCGATGAGCGTCGCCGGGCCATCGACCCTAACCGGGCAACACCCGAGATGCCTGAACCGGGCGACCCTTGGCGTCACCAGAGCGGTGGACCGGCGGGACGAGGCGCGGCCAAGCCGGAGCCGGTGGGCGGCAGACTGGAAGCCGACACAAGCTACATCTCCGTGGTCGACCGCCAAGGCAACGCTTTCTCCGCCACTCCCAGCGACGGTATCGGCGGCGCTCCGGTAGCCACCGGGCTGGGATTTGTTATCTCGCCCCGAGGCTCCCAAAGCTGGCTGGACGCGGATCACCCCTGCTCCGTGGCTCCTGGCAAGCGGCCCAGGCTAACCCCCAATCCTGCTTTGGCGATGCGCGACGGTCAGGTATTGATGCCATTCGGAACGCCGGGCGGCGACGTACAGTGCCAGTCTATGGTGCAATTGTTCCTGAACGTAGCCGAGTTTGGCATGGACCCCCAGCAAGCCATCGAAGCGCCTCGCGTCTCCGCTTGGAGCTTCCCCAACTCCTTCTGGCCCCATGCCTACCACCCAGGATTGGTGGGAGTCGAGGGCCGAATCGACCCATCAACGGTCGCGGAGTTGAACCGGCGCGGCCACAAGGTAGAAGTATGGGACGATTGGACTGCACGGATGGGAAGTCTAAGCGCCATCAAAGTGGACCGGGAGCGGGGCACCCTATCCGCCGGCGCTGATCTCCGGCGGGACGGATACGCGATGGGGCGGTAGCAACTTCGATCCGGTAGGGGCACGGCTAGCCGTGCCCCCACGCTACTGCGCTATCCTCCCACCGTCTATCACCAACTCGCTGCCGGTGACGAAGGAAGACTCGTCCGAGGCCAGGTAGAGAACTCCGTAGGCCACGTCTTGGGCGGTCCCCAAGCGTTGTAAGGGAGTTCTTTCCATCCGGTCCTGGCGGTATTGTGGGTCCACCAGCATGTCGGCCGTCATCGGGGTTTCGATGGTGCCGGGATGGACCGAGTTGCAGCGTATCCCTTCCTTGGCATACTGGATAGCCGTCGACTTGGTTAGTAGCCGCACCGCACCCTTCGACGATGCGTAGGCCGCAGAAATGTGGTCGCCAACCAACCCCGCCACCGATGAGATGTTAACTATGGAGCCGCCCCCAGCGTTTCGCATCTCGGGGATGGCGTGCTTTGTTCCCAGAAAAACGCCCTTGGCGTTGATTCCCATCACGAGATCCCATAGCTCCTCGCTCACTTCCTCCACCCGCTCGGTCCGGTAGATGCCGGCGTTATTCACCAGGATATCCAACTTGCCGAACCGTCTCACGGCGGCCTGGACCGCGTCTTGCCAAGCAGCTTCATTGGTAACGTCCAGCGGGACGAAGAGGCACTCCCCTCCCGCTTCGTTTATCTCGGCTTCGGTGCGTCGGCCATCCTCCTCCAACACGTCCCCAATAACGACTTTCGCCCCTTCGGTAGTGAAAAGTTTAGCCTCAACGGCGCCCATTCCCCTGGCGCCGCCGCTGATCAAAGCAACCTTGTTTTCCAGCCGCATTTTCGTTTCTCCTTGGAACAGTTTGTCTTGGGTTGGTAGGGGCGCACGGCCGTGCGCCCCTACGGGCGTGGCATTGCATTTACCCTTCGGTCAGTTTATTCGCGGCTGCAACGTTAATCAAACAACACATCCCGACCTACTAGATTGACCCACCCATGCCACCTCTATAGAATAACTAGAAGCATGGTGGCTAACTCTTCCCCACAGGTTTCCCCGGCCCATTCCCCGCGTCTCCGCCCGGGCACCAAGCTTGTTATTTTGACGCCATTCTGTCTGATGATACTTGTGCTGGCGTCATGCATCGGCGGGGATGCGACGCCAGAACCAGCGTCGGATTTCCAGGTGAACCTGTTCGACGGCACAAGTTTCCGTCTTTCCGATCAGATCGGCCAGAGGGCGGTGGTGCTCAATTTTTGGTTCCCGTCCTGTCCACCTTGCCGGGCAGAGATGCCAGACTTCGAGAAATCCTGGCAGCAGGTTAAGGATGAAGACGTGCTGTTCTTGGGGCTGTTCGTTCCCCAAGGCTTCGATACCGAGCAGGACGCCAAAGATTTCGTCGAAGAGCTGGGGCTGACCTACAGGTTCGCCACCGACACTGGGGCCCAAATCACTTTGGATTACAAGTTGGCTTACTTCCCAACGACGATTTTCATAGACAAGTCTGGAAGGTTGGTCAGGACAGAAATAAGCACACTGGACGCAGAAAAGTTGACCGAGCTGGTCCTTGATCTGTTTTAAGTTTTGGCAATCGTCGCGGTGGGTCCTTCGACAAGTTCGGGACGAACGGAGACCGTGGAAAGCATCGTTCGTGGCGAGCCCGTCGACTGTGCTCAGGACAGGCTTGTCGAACCATCATTCGTAGGAGCTTACTCACGCATAACCATGGGCGTCCTAGATTGGATAATCACGACCATCCGCTGGTTCCACCTCTTAGCCGCCGTCGCCTGGGTCGGCGGAGGGATGTTCTGGCTTATGGTTTTGCGGCCCGCGCTGGGACGAACCGGCGCCAACGGTGGCACAACTCGCCGGTCAATAGGGGAGGAATTTCGCAGCCTGGTGAACACGGCCATCGGGGTGCTGTTGATCACGGGCATCGTGCTTTCAGCAACCCGGCTCACCGACACCGCCGTAACGGCTTTCTATGTGGCGGTACTGGTTGTTAAGATTGTCCTGGCCTTGTACATGTTCTACGTCGTGCGTTTCCTGCGACCCCGGGTTTACCCTGATGACGAGGGGATCGCAGACGGTCGTTTGAGCAGAATCAAGGACCGGCTCACCGGCACTGGAGCATTGTTGATTTACGGTGTGATAGTCTTGGGATTGTCGGACATTCTCAACGCCATATTTGAGAATGCCTTGCGTAGCTAGAGATAGAAAAAGCTGACAGTTAAAGGCTGTACGCTGAATACTTATTGGAGGACATTTGAAAAAGGAACTGATGGACATCCTGGCCTGTCCGGTTTGCAAGAGCGAACTGGAACTGAAGGTGGAAACGGAAGAAGGAGACGAGGTGATTCAGGGCTCTCTAGTCTGCCATAAGTGCGACGAGATATACCCCATCGAAGACTCCATCCCCAACCTGCTACCGCCGGCGATGAGGGAGTAGGCGGCTGCCCCAGAAACACAGAGGCCACGGAGATTTTCTAGATTACTTACTCCGTGTTCTCTGTGTCTCCGTGGCTTTTCTAATGGGCTACTGCCCGCCGACCAAGACGCCAACCACTTGAGGGGCCAGTTCTTCGGCCCGCTGGCGTAGCTGCTCCCTGGTCATATTCTCGATGGGATGCTGGGTGAATATGGTGGGGTAGTCTTCCGAGCCCCACATCTTGGCCATTCCCCGGGCGGTGGGGATGAACCGGTCGGTACAGATGGTAGCCGATGGTATACCCGCGTTCTCCACGTGGATCCCGTCGTGCACACTGCACGCACTGCAGGACCCTCAATCCCCGATGGCAATGACCACTGCATCGCAAGATGCAGCTAACTCCTTTATCGCCGCTGGATCGGCAGCCCTGGATGCGCTGGGCTTGCGATGCCATTGCACGTCGGCAATCTCATAGCGGGTTCGCAGAACCTCGGCCAATTCCTGCAACAGAACGTCGGCGTTCCGCTTACTGTCGTCGATGATGCCCAACCGGATTCCCGCAACGGTGGGCAACCGGGGAGCCCCATCGAAAGGCGCGACGATGGCCTGTGTGGTGGGATTAACCAAAACATACTCGTTCTTCTGAGTCATCAAAACCTCCATACGCTCTCAGCATTAAGCCGTCAGCTATCAACATCGAAGCCCCCTTTCGTAAAGGGGGTTGGGGGGATTTCCCCCTGCTACTTAACTTCCTTCGTAACCGCCGTGGACCCCACCTTGGGCCCCCAACTGGGAATCACCGACGACATGTTGGACTCTTCGCCACCGGCAAAGACCAACAATATATCTTCCGGTTCGGGAATCAACGAGATATAACTCTCTTCGTCGCCCGATTCGATATCGCCGGGGAAAACTTGGGCTCTTTTCAAATCGGCTACGGACCGCCGGATCCTCTCGTGGAGGAAGTCCCTGACCTGCTTCTTGGTCCAGTCCTTCCAAAGGGCCGAGTTGCCCGCAACTGTCACCACAATCTCACCCTGCCGTACCCCTGCTTCCGGGTTACCCACCGACCCTGACGTGGACATGTTGGTGCCCAAGGACGACGCGGCGTCGGCAACGGAGTGGAGGATGGCCTCAGGACGACCGACAGAACGTACCTGGCGGGGGCTTTCCGAGGCGAACACAGTGACGGCGCTCTGCTCCGGTTTGAATCCCCGTTCAACATGCAACGGGTTCCAGTGGGTCTCGGTTTCAGCCTCGGCGATGCAATAGGTGTACTTTCCAGGGTGGCCAATAACGCTCCGGTCGAACAGGCCGGGAATCGCGGCGCAGGCGTTCATCAATATCAGACGAACGGCTCGCCCGATAGTTGCGTTGGCCCGGTTGCCCGGTCCGAAAAGGTTGTTGCGGGAATTGACGCCAATCTTCTGTGCGATCGGTCCGTTCACGATGACCAACACGGCGGATCCACCCATGCTGGAAGAAGGTCCTACCAGATTGAAGGGCGGGGCCAGCATCGCTTCGGTGGCAGCCAGCACTACCGGCATGTACTCCGGCAAGCACCCAGCCATCACGGCGTTGGCGGCGACTTTGCCCGCCGTGATCTCTCGGCGCCGCTCGGGAATCTCCCCGACGACTTCCCCGGAAGACTTACCCGCCGACTCCAGAAACTCGGCCACCCGGCCCGCCGTCGGCGGCACCAATGGCAACCCGTCGCCCCAGCCCAATGCATAGCAGCGTTCAATGGCTTCTAAAGCGTCGTTCCAAACAACGGTGGTTGTGTCACCAAGGTCTTGCAATTGGATTTTCCTCCGGAAGATAGCTGTCAGTGGTTAGCTATCAGCTTTTAGGTCACCTGACGGTTTTAGAAGGTGGTTGGTGGATTTTACCTGGATCCAGCGTGGGGTTCCCCCACCGTAATCCTCCGCCACAAGCGGGGAGGAGACTAGTCCCCGCCCTCTTTATGGGGGAAGGTTAGGATGGGGGTGCGTCTAAGCGTTAACAGCTAACCGCCCGCCTTCTACTGCCTTGCGTACTTGGAGAAGCTGCGCAGCACCTTAGGCGGGTCCATCTTGGAACCGCGGATGGTGAAGGAGACTTCGGCTACGTACACGTCGCCCTTGGAGTCGACGGCGATGCCATGGGGAGCTATGAACTGGCCGGGGCCTTCTCCCTCTTCTTCGCTGCCGAAGATGCAGACCCGGTTGCCTTGCAAGTCGTAAACGGTGACGCGGTGTCCCAGTCCGGGGGCTTCGTCAACGCCGCCCATTCCGTTCAGTTCGCCGACGTAGATGTGTTCATTCCACAGCACCATGGAGTCGGGGCGATGGATATTATTCCACATAGTTAGGAAGTTGCCCCTGGCATCGAATATCTGGATGCGGTGGGCTTCCCGGTCTACCACGTAGACCTTGTCGTCGCTGTCCACGGCGATGTTATGCGGGCGGATGAACTGGCCGGCGTCGATGCCGGGGCTGCCCCAGGAGAACTTGTAATCGCCGGAACCGGAATAAACATGGATGCGGGAGTTGCCATACCCGTCGGAAACGTAGACGTCGCCGTTGCTGGGCATGATGGCGGCGGACGTAGGTCGGTTAAACGGCTGTCCGCTCCATGCCGGGGCGGGATGGTTCTTCTCACCAATCTCCATCAGCTTTTCGCCTTCCGGGCCGAACTTCTGTATGGTGTGGATGCCGTCGTCGGCGACCAGAAGAGAGTCGTCATGCGCGATGTAGAGACCATGGGTGCGGTTCTCACTGAAATGGCCCTCGCCGAATGTGCGGATGAAGTTTCCATCCTTGTCGAACACGATGATGGGGTGTTCACCGCGAGTTAGGACATAAACGTTGTCTCGAGAGTCCACGGCCACGCCGGGGCACTCTTTGAAGGCCATGCCATCGGGCAGTTTTTCCCAGTCAGGGACGTGGCTGTAAAGGAATTCACCGGTACCAAAAACATCGGCCATCAGAAATCACCTCGTTGCTTTAAATCTCATCGCCCACTAGCCAGGGTGATGGGTGGCTATATGCTATGCCTGAATCTCAAGCTATCCTACGGTTTCGGGTTTGGAGTGTCAATGAACACCACATCCGGACTCCCCGAGCCTGTTCTCCGGATGAGACCTCACCCCCATCCTAACCTTCCCCCATAAAGGGAGAAGGGATCTTTCGCTACTCCAGAATCGACCGGCCCTCACCCTTCAAGTAATCGGCGGTGCGGAGGGCTAGGGCCTGGATCGTTGGCGTTGGGTTGACGCAGGCCCCGGTGACGAAGATGCTGCCATCGATGATGAACAGGTTGGGAACGTCGTGGGCGCGGCCCCACCGGTCGACCACCGAAGTCGACGGGTCTTCACCCATGCGGGCAGTGCCCAGCAGGTGCCATCCGGCGTTGCGGCGTTGGTGGGACCACAGCAGTTTTGTGGCCCCGGCGGCGTCCAAGACTTCCTTGGCCCGGTCGATGCCGTGGCCCAGCATTTTGTCGGTGTTCTCGCTGATGGTGTACTGAATCTTGGCCGCGGGTATGCCGTGATTATCGGTCATGTTCGGGTCCAGAGTCACCTGGTTGTGCTCCTCCGGCAAGTCTTCGGTCATGATGATGATACCAGCGGTGTGGCCGAACTTTTCCTGGAAGTCCTGGTGATGTCCCGAGCCCCAGACCACCCGGTCGCCCTGGGAGCCGCCCAAAGCGGCGTTCAGAGGCGCCGATCCCGTGCTGAGGATCTGCATGTCGTAACCACGAACGAATCCCCGGCTCAAGTCGGTCTCGTAAAACTCCTGGCTCAGCATGGTGCTGCCGCGAGGACCTTCATCGGTTCCCAGCCACTCGTCGAAGACGCCAAGAACCACGCCGGTGGGGTGGTGCATCAGGTTCTTGCCCACCAGACCTGAGCTGTTGGCCAGACCGTTGGGGAACAGAACCGACTTGGAGTTGAGTAGCAGCCGGGTGGTGCCGACGCCGTTGGCGGCCATCACCACGACCTTGGCCCGCTGCTCCTGCAGATTTCCTTCTTTATCGTAGTAAAGAGCACCGGTGGCCTCACCTTTTTGGTCAACCAATATCTCTCGCACTCGGGCGTAGGTCTTCAACCTAGTCCCATGGTTCACCGCTTTAGGCCAGTAGTTCAGGTCGGCGCCCGCGCCGGAACGCAGGAATCCGCCGGAGTCGGGCTCCCGTCCGTCATAGGTCACCGAGGAGATGGCGGTGTCCGACGACCACCAGTGCCAACCCAGTTTGTCGAATCCTTTGGCGATGGCTTTACCGGCGCCGCGGATGGACAGGGGTGGGCAGGGCCGTTCCGGCTTGGGCGGATAGGCCGGGTCGCCGCTGAGACCGGACACCCCGGTCATGCGATCGTTAAGGTCGTAGTAGGGCTCAAGCTCCTGGTAGGTCAGCGGCCAGTCGTCGGCGACACCGTCCTGGGTCTTGAGCAGAAAGTCCGACGGGTGGAACCGAGGAATATGCGATCCCCAGTGAATAGTCCCCCCGCCAACCCCGTTCCACATCAACGGCGCAATGGGTGTTTCCGACTCGTTGATCGGATAGTCCTCTGGCATCTTGCGGAAGTTGGGGTTGAAGTTGAAGTCCGTTTGCAGGTGCAGTTGGGCGTCTGGGTCGGTGGTGGGAAAGGAGTTCTGGGGGAGCCAGCCGCCCTGCTCCAAGCAGACCACGTTGATACCGGCTTGAGACAGACTCCAGCAGAAAGCCGCGCTGGAAGCTCCAGCTCCAATCACTAGAACGTCGGCGATGTCGTTGTTGTTGACCAATTGATTCTCCTCGAGAGGCGGTCAGCCATCAGCACTCAGCTTTCAGCTATCCCAGCCCCTATGCTTGAAGGGTTCGGGTCTCCTGACGGCTAACCGCTGAAAGCTGACGCCTCGCCGCTAATTCTTTCTCTCGAAAACTGCGGCGACGCCTTGTCCGCCGCCCACGCACATGGTTTCCAGGCCGAACTGGGCGTCGCTGCGTTCCATCTCATGCAGCAAGGTGGTCAGGATGCGGGCGCCAGTGGCGGCGATGGGGTGGCCCAGGGAGATGCCGGAGCCGTTGACGTTAAGTTTGTCATCGTTGGGCAGCTTCCACTCCCGCAGCACCGCTAATACCTGTGCGGCGAAGGCTTCGTTCAACTCGATGAGGTCCATGTCGCTGAGGGACAGGCCAAGCTTGGCCATGACTTTGTTGGTGGCGCTCACCGGGCCGATGCCCATGTAGGCCGGGTGGCAACCGGTGACGGCCCAGCCGCGCAGGTAACCCATGGCCTTCAGTCCCAGTTCTTCCAGCTTGTCAGCGGCGACTACCAAACACACCGATGCGGCGTCGTTCTGGCTGCTGGCATTTCCTGCAGTCACCGTGCCATCGGCCATCACAGGACGCAACCGGCCCAAGACGTCCAAGGAGGTGTCGCCCCGAGGACCCTCGTCCGTGTCGAAGGGGACTGGGTCGCCACGGCGCTGGGCGATAGGGACGGGGACAATCTCGGCAGCGAACTTGCCGGACTCGGAAGCGGCAATTGCTCGTTGGTGGCTGCGCAGGGAGTATTCGTCCTGCTCTTGCCGGGAGACTTCGTACTGCTTGGCCAGGTTCTCGGCAGTCTCAACCATCCCGGAGATGACGCCGAACCGTTCTTCGGGAGAGATGGTTTCCCTGGCTCGGGCCAACCGGTCATGGAAAGTGACCGATCCGAATCTAGCGCCCCAGCGGGACTCGTTGGAGTAGAACTCGGCGTTGCTCATGCTCTCCACCCCCCCAGCGATGACCACATCGGCGTTCTCTGTTTGGATGAGCATGGAGGCGTTAAGGATGGCCTGAAGCCCCGATGAGCAGCGGCGGTCCAGTTGGTATCCGGGTACCTCGATAGGCAGTCCGGCTTTCAGGGCGACCAAACGACCGATGGCCGGGTTCTCGCCGCTGGGATAGCCATGTCCCAATATAACGTCGTCAACTTTATCGGCGGCCAGGCCAGCGCGGCTCAGTGCCTCCTGAATGACGATGCTGCCCAACTCAGCGGCGGAAACACCCTTCATGGTGCCCCCAAAGCCTCCCACAGCAGTCCTGACCGGTGCAACAATCGCGACTTCACGCATGGAAATCTCCTCTATAACGAAGGTTAGAATCAAGGGTTAGTTACGGTGGCAGTATGATACAGGGTCAGGCGTGCGGTGTCGATATTGGGGGAGGGTGAATAGGTGGGATGCCGAATCTTCATTGAACGGGCGACTCCAAACTCATAGACGGTTGCCAGACCCAGGAGTCATTAGAAAGATGACGAGTGTGGTTCGACAGGCTCACCACGAACGGAGAGGTTCAGGTTATCCCATTCGTGGTGAGCCTGTCGAAGGATCCGCTACCGAGACATTACATCGTGGAGACGCGGGGTCTAAACAGCCCCAGCCCTGTCCCTTGCGGCGTTGGCGCGGCTGCGGGAACGACCGGAAGTCGTCGGCCGATCCGTCATCGCCCTCACGCCCCCCAGAAATCTGCAGCCTTTTTGTCAAACTTTCCGTGTCCGAACGCACCGTCGAGCCATACCCAGGATTTGTTCAACCATCTCCACCGGAAGTTCCTGATAAAGAACCTTGGAATGGCATATCCTCGGCGGGGCGGCTTGGTCCATGAACACCGGCGGACGCATGTACTACAGGTGGTCCCCACACGGTTCTGGAAGGTCATGCACTTCTTTGCATCTACCTTCCAAGAAAGAACTCCCGTTGCATTGCTCTCGTCCAAAGGTTCAAAACTTCGGATACCACTTGTGATGGCTCCCGTACCGCACTTCGGGACACATCTCAGACATGCGTTGCAGAACTCGGTGATGCCCGAATCCACTACGCCTATGTGCTCCAGCGGAAGGTCGGTGATTATCTTGGAAATACGACAGCGCGCCCCCACTTTAGGATTGATTAACAGGCCATGTCTCCCTAGCTGGCCGAGGCCCGCATCGATGGCCATAGGTATGCTCAGCCCCATGTCATTAGCCGCCGGGATAGCGTTGTACCCCAGGCCTCGGATAAACTCAGCCATCATCCACAGGGTCGGCGCCATTCTGGCATAGGCTAGGGTACTGAGTCCCTCAGTCAGAAGGGTAGGTGCATGCTCAGTTCCCTCCACATCTTTACCCCACTCATGGAGCATCACCACTACGTTTTGCATCTCCTTCGGTATGACCCTAGTCCCGTCTTCAAGGCGAATGGGCTGGTCGTATTCCTCGTAACCGGGCTCATCGGAGAACTTGATAGGGTGGTTCTCCTTCGTCTCAGCATCGAAGTAATGGGAATACACCCACCGGCGGTCCAGTTTGGCAAAACCGACTTGGTCCGCTCCGAACAGGTGAGCGGCCTTGCGTAGGATCTGGGACGCTTCTTTCGCGGTAGTTTCCGGTCGACCCGTCGGAGCAGGCTCCAACTTAGTCTGCCATGCAGTAGCTTTTGAATCCGGCCGATTCTTTGAGAATTCCATAAGATCCAGCAAAGAATCCGCAGCGGAGTCCAGGCTCCAAGCAGGAGCGTCGTAACCGGTGCGTCCCTTGTCCATAAGCAGTCGTTGCTTGACCTTTAGCTTGGCTCGTTCTTCTTCAGCGTCGGCATCCCAAATCATCTTTGAGCCCATATGGTCTTTCTGATTGAACCGAACGTACGAATCCTTCACTTGGTACATCTCGGCGGCCGTGACAGGCCCGTTGATGTTTGAATCCTCCTGCGACTGGGGTTCGGCACCCGTCCGTAACTTGAGTTTCATGCCACGATACCTCCTGAAGGTAACGGTTTATATACGGGGTCTGAATCGCCTTTTGTAAACACCCTCGCAAGTAACCCGCGGCTACTCAAAGTACCTGAGGATGATTACGTTCTAAGGAGACAATATGGGTAGTAGTGATGGTCACTACTTTCTGGACAACGGAAATATCTGCCCAAGCCAGCTTGCCATCGCGGTTCATCAATTCCCATCCAGGCCGATTGCCGGTATTCTACACCTATGGGAGTGCCGGTTAAAAGTATTGCCAAAACGCTTAGCGGATCTTCCCGGTCCGGGGATGATGCATCATAGTCTTGCCGCAAGGATTCCCTCCCGGCACAGCTAGCCAACCGTTAATTTAAGCCAGATGTTGAGATTGGGCATAGTCGACCTCCACCAGAAACACGGGGCCATGGTGTCGGTGGTGGGTTGATGCAGAGTCAGGCGTGCGGTGGCGAGGTTGGGAGGAGGGGGTGGGCCAGCCTGAAATCACATACCATAATCTGCCCCGACCACCTGATAGTGCTCCACATCATGGAATGGGTCGTAAAAGTGGTGGAGCAGGCGGCGCCATCCCTGGTATTCAGGTGATCCGCGAAAGCCCAGGGTGTGGTCCTCTAGAGTTTCCCAGGTGACTAAGAGGATATAGCGGCCGGACTTCTCGAGGCATCGTTGTAACTGGTGGGAAACGTAGCCCTTCATCGACGAAATTATCATCTGGGCTTGGGTAAAGGCGGCCTCGAAGTCGTCAGATAGGCCGGGTTTTACGTCCAGAATCGCGACTTCCAACACCATCAGAAGTTCCTTTACATAACAAAAAGGCTGAATGGCGGCGTCCCGTGAGCCGATTTAGAAAAACATTAAACAGCCCCTGCCCTATCCCTGGCGGCGTTGGCTCGGCTGCGCGAGCGGCCCGAGGTGGATAGGACTTTCTTGCGCAGGCGGAAGTTCTGCGGGGTGACCTCCACCAGTTCGTCGGAAGCGATAAAGTCTAGGGCTTCGTCCAGGCTCATGCGGACGGTAGCGTTGAGACGCCGGGTGATGTCGGCGGTGGACGAGCGCATGTTGGTCAGGTGCTTTTCTTTGCAGACGTTGATGGGGATGTCCCCTTCACGCCGGTGGGTGCCGACAATCATGCCTTCGTACACCGGAGTGCCTGGTTCGATGAAGGTGTCGCCTCGACCCTGGGCGTTCAGCAGTCCGTAAGTCACCGCGACGCCGGCCTCCCAGGCCACCAGAACCCCTGCGTTCGCCGACTTAATCGCCCCTTCCATCCGCCGGTATTCAACAAAGGCGCTGCTATGCGTCCCGTTGCCCCGGGTGGTGCGCAGGAAGAAGGAAGTGAAGCCAATCAGGCCTCTGGTGGGTATCAGGTATTCAAGGTCGACGTTGCCAGCGTCGTCGTATTTCATGTCGATCAGTTGGGCCAATCGACCGGACAGGTACTCGGTCAGCGCGCCGATGAATTCGTCCTTAGTGGTGATATTCAATCGCTCATAGGGTTCGTGGACCTTACCATCGACAACCTTGGTCACCGGTTCGGGCTTGGAAACCTGGAATTCGAAGCCTTCCCGCCGCATGGTTTCCACCAGGATGGATAGATGAAGCTCTCCACGTCCGGACACCAGGAACACGTCGGTGGCGTCGGTGGCCTCGACACGGAGGCTTACGTTGGTCCGAAGCTCGTTCATCAATCGGTCATATAGCGTTCGGGAAGTGGAATGGGTGCCATCCTTGCCCATGAAAGGCGAGGTGTTAACACCGAAGGTCATTTCCACTGTCGGTTCGTCGATGTGGATGGTGGGAAGGGCTTCGGCATTTTCCAGATCCGCGATAGTATCGCCGATGGCCACGCCATCTACTCCCGTGACAGCGACGATATCCCCAGCCTCGGCCTCCGTTACTTCCGACCGGCCCAGACCCCGGAAGACGAAAACCCGGTCCAGCTTGTGGGTCGTGGGCTGATCACCCCCGCCCATCAGGGCTACCTGGTCGTCCAAGCGGATGGTTCCGCGAGATACCCGTCCGATGGCCACTTGGCCAAGGTAGTTGTCATAATCTAGGGCGGCCACTAGCATCTGCAGTGGCGCATCCGGGTCTCCGGCCGGTGCCGGTACATGTTTCAGAATGGCGTCGAACAGCGGCTTCATGTCCTGGGGTTCGTCGGCCGGGTCAGCTACGGCGTAACCGTCGCGGGCCGACGCATACAGAACGGGGAAGTCTAGCTGCTCCGGCTTAGTAGCCAACTCCAAGAACAGATCCTGCACCAGTTCGACAACCTCCGCAACCCGTGCTTCGGGGCGGTCGGTCTTGTTGATTACGACCATGGGGGTGACATCTTGGCTGAATGCCGTCTTCAATACGTAGGTGGTCTGGGGCATCGGTCCGTCGACGGCGTCCACCAGTAGCAGACAACCGTCGGCCATGTTCATGATGCGCTCAACCTCGCCGCTAAAGTCAGCATGGCCCGGCGTGTCTATGATGTTGATCTTGACCCCTTGGTAGGTGATTGAGGCGTTCTTGGCCAGGATAGTGATGCCTCTTTCCCGCTCCAGGGGGTTGGAGTCCATAATCAGTACACCAACGTCCTGGTTCTCGCGAAAGACCTGGCTCTGCTTCAACAGGGCATCGACCAAAGTGGTCTTGCCGTGATCGACGTGAGCGATGATTGCCAGATTGCGTATCTTATCGTTGAAGTGGTTTTCCATGTTGCTCCGGGTCGTTGATGTTGTCCGATCTGTCCAGGCTTAACGGGATTTGGCCGGGCAAGCCTGTTTCAGTGGCGTATAAGTGTCTTATCCATGATAGCATTTCGTTGCGTTAATGGGTGGAGTAATTACTAACCAATGGAGCGGATTTACGAAACTCGGCTCGGTGACCGGGGCAAGGGGCCATGGTATACTCGGGCCGCCACGGCCTGCA
>CEVM01119254.1_pt1 | contig 14473 bp, 11 predicted proteins | sample 531481 | NCBI WGS metagenome assembly CEVM01 (sample SAMEA2623649, study PRJEB7988) | marine metagenome | biome: marine biome (ENVO:00000447); feature: mesopelagic zone (ENVO:00000213) & marine oxygen minimum zone (ENVO:01000065); material: "saline water (ENVO:00002010), including plankton...
GATGGAAGTATTTTACGAGTTTAACTTTCGGGAATATTGTATGATAAAAAACTTCTTACCAATGCTTTTAATTTTAATACATATCTCTAGAGGAAGCAGAAGTCTGAGGTAAGAATTTGTCCCATATTCATACTTTTTTTGGGATAAGAGCAAAGTACTTTAAAACTGTAATTCCTTGAGTGGAATGATAAAAATCACTAGACTTTTCTAAAGAAAAGACTTTTTCATTGCAATTAATATCTAAAAATCACAAATGATGTCATTTCTTATTAGCATCCAAAAAAAGACAAAATGTTGTACCTATGTTGTACCTATCCATTTTTTCGCTTAGTTTTTTCAATAAAAAAAGCCGAAGATAAATCTTCGGCTTTTGTGCGGGTGAAGGGACTCGAACCCCCACACCTTGCGGCATCAGATCCTAAGTCTGACGTGTCTACCAATTCCACCACACCCGCATAAAGTGCAATTTAACACTTTTTATTTGGTTTAATCCTAAGTCTAGCGTGTCTACCAGTTCCACCACAGCCGCTTAGTTTGCTACAATAGTGTAACGGACGGCAAAGATAATCACTTTTCAGAATCTACAAACTATTAAAGCCTTAAAAATTCATTCCAAAACATGTCATTCTGTATTGCAATTCGCTTCGGCAACCTTAAAAATGAGCGCAAGAAACAGACTTGGGCTATTTCTTGATAATCATCACACGGACAAAACCGTCTTAAAATTGATATCCCAACTTGATCAAAACAATTCTTGGCTGTAGAAAAGTTTTGCGATCACCCACAATAAATTGAGAAAAATAGTTTTCTCGTTGAAATCGAGTGTCGAAAATATTAGTGATTTCAAGCGTAACACTCCAAGGGCTGCTTTCTTTTCGGTACAATAAGGAAGCATTCCCCATTGAGAAAGTATTGGATTCATTTCGATTTTTATTTTGAAAGAAGGTGGCTTCATAATCTGCTGATAGCACGAAGCTCTTTAAGAATGTATGCTCTAGTTCTATGCTGGGAGTCATCAGAATAAATTCATTTTTGTCACGTTCACTTTCAAATTGACTAAATTGATGGAGCCAGTCAATCGTTATAGTAGGACTATTTTGGAATTGAATTGTCCCTCCTACTTGATAGCCATAATTGAGGGTGTTAAAATCTTGAATGTTCTGATTGATACTCCTTGAATAGGCGTCATAATTTCCGTTGACGCCCATGCTGAGTTGATATTTACCCAATAACTTAGTAAACGAAACGCTACTTGAATAGGAGTTCTCTGGCAAATCGGTATATATAAGGGTATTTATCTGGTCAATGTTGTCTATCGTTGTCGCAGATCTTATAGATTGCTCTCTGTGAATGTAACCAAATGTGGCATTTAGAAAATTTCCTTTAAAAGGACTAAACTTGTTATAACTCAATGAAAGTTTATGAAAAAGTTCATTTTCAAGATTAGAATTTCCAACAAAAATTTGATTAAAGTTTTGAAGCACAAATCTATTGGCTAGTTTGGTGGCTTCGCCAAAAGTAGAAAACCTATTGTATTTTAGTTTTATATTGAAAGCGCTGTTAAGCTCCCAATCTATTTGCAATTGCGGGAGTAATGCACCCTTGCTCCGATTTCTAACTTCAGCCTGAAATTGCCGAATTTTCCAGTCATAGTAGTGATAAAATAACCCTGGTTTGAAAATAAATTGACCAACTTTGGCTTTATACTGTACCCCAAAATATGATTCTGTTAGTCCCAGACCGAGATTATTGTTAAATCCATTGTCGCTAAAGCTCAGGATCGTTTCACCAACTTCCTGCCCATCCAAGGTTCTGTATGTCTGATCAATCCGGTTAAAGCCAATCTCCGGATAGATATGATGAAAAGACTGTAATACCCAGTAGTATTTTAAATTGCTTTTGAATTCTCTAAATAAAATGTCGCGCTGCTGTTGTAAACGAATGCTTTCGTTTGAAGTATCCAACGGAATAATTTCAGAAAAGATAGGAGTATTAAAATCCCAGCGATTATTGGCATCACTTTTACGATATTTGTAGCTCGCATTGAAAGACGAAGTATGCACTTTTGAAAATTTTTTATTAATGCTAATTTTCTGAGTAAAATCGAGTGATACCGGTCGGTTATTTTGGTTTACCATGGTACTATCTGTTGGTGTCTGCGAAGCAACCCTAAGGAAGCTTCTACCGCTATTTGTTTTCAAAAACGCATCATATTTAATATCAAGATTTTTAGTGTTTGCATAGCGAAGGGACGCCTTATTTAGCGTAAAATCCAATTCATTGTTTTCATTGATTGAGCGATTTTCTAGCGTGGTGTTATTGTTCAAGTAAATCAAAGTATTTTCACTCTGAGCATTCACATCTCCCAAGGAAACGATGGAATACCCCGAGAAATCCAGATTATTGCCAATATTTTGATTGAGTGAGAGCGCACCAAAGTTATTCCTGTTAAATACAAAGTCGCGTTGTGATAAAAATTGAGCGAAATCATCGTTTAACAGTCTAAAATACGATTGAGGATTTTCCCCATATCTTGTAAAACCACCTTCAAAAGCCACATAATCTGTGATATCAAATGATTTTTTACCTATATTATTAAAATCACCTATTCCGTTTATAGTTGTTTTGGGACTATAGTAAAATAATGTGGGATGTGCTATGTAGCGATCATCTACACCCACCCCTGCTTCCACTTCTCCGAAGGCGAACCTTTTCTTTCCTTCCTTTAGTTTTATATTTAATGCCAATTGCTCGCTGTCACTAAGGCCTTTTAAAAAGGCAACCTCGTTATAATTATCTAGAGCCTCAATCTCATCTATCACCGCTGCCGGAATATTGTTAACGCCAAGTTTTTCATCTCCCGTAAAAAAGGTTTTTCCATCTATTAATAACTTTGTAACATCTTTGCCATTGACGGTTACATTTCCTGCGCGATCTACCTCTAAACCGGGAAGTTTTTTTAGAACATCTCTTAGTTTTCGTTCTTGCCCAGTAAGAAATGTTTCTGGACGGTAGGTAATGGTATCTTCCCTAACCTTTACCGGTATACGCTCTGAAATGACAATTTCATCTAAGGTGATGTCACTAGGGGTTAGTACTATATTTTTTATGGTGTTTTGATCAATTGATATACTATCCTTATAAGATTTATAGCTCAAATAGCTTATCTCGAGTGAATACCGCACCCCCTTTAAAAGTTTTAAGCTATAAACACCATCTGTGCTCGAAATAGAGAATCTTATTTGGTCATCAGCAGTCTCCGGAATGGCAAGTACGTTCGCATTTTGGAGGGGCTGATTTAGGGTGTCTGAAATTACACCTTCAAGGCGCATTTCTTGAGCGTGAACTGTAAAAAATCCTGTCAACGACAGGATTACAATGATTTTGATTTTAGAGGATGTAATCAAAATTTATGGCAAATGGTTTAATTTATCCTTTTGAGTTAGAAAAATTCTTCTCCGATTTGTCCAAAATGTTCTTGAATTCTTCTAAGCTAAGTATTTCATTCTTTGGAATTTTGATGCTGCTAATTTCCTTTGTTTCAGAAATATTTTTTACACTATAAACAATGTTATTTACATTCAGTTCTAAAATCAAACCAGGAAGACCTAGATGCCCCACGGGACCAACAGAGTAGGGCAGACTTGGTGCGTAATAAGCTACTGCCTTTCGTTCATTTCCCTGAATATCTTTATATACACATAATGCCTTCAAACAATCAAATCCGTTTATTTTTTTTCTTTCATTACGCAGCAATTGCCAAGGATAGCTTGGCTTATATTTAATCGCTAGTGGGGTTATCAACATCTCTGTAACCCTTAGGAGGCTATCATTGAACGTGTAGTATACGTCATTACTATTTAGGGTAAAAGTAGTTGCCAAGTCTACAGAAGTATCATCTCCTATTGGAAGGGTTGCTATGGTTTCGAATTTTGTGATTTTCTCTGAAATGGTGAGTTTACTTTCGTAATCTTCGACTCGTTTGGACATCAAATATAGAAGATTTTTTACATCACTATTTTGTGTTTCTAACGACTCAGGCACCTCTAATTTGATATCGTAAGTAACAACGATGTTTTGGCAATGTAGTTTACACGCCAAAAGCATCGTTGCTATATAAACTAAGTAAAATCTCCTCATTTACTGTTGATTCTGTTGGCATGCATTAGTACATCCTACGACCCAAGTTCCAAACTGTATGGCAGTCCAACCATACATATCTCTGAATATTTGGCCAGTAGCATTACATGTTTGAAAACATGTAGGAGGTTGTTCTTCTACTACCGTGAAACTTTTTTCCGTGGCAAACGAAGTCACTGAAAGAAAAGCTACGCATACTACTAAAATTAATTTTTTCATAAAGTTTAATTTTTAAGTTAACTACAAGGTTGAAGTAAAATAAAAGATTCTTTACTGTTGGTTCTGTTGACAAGCATTTGTGCATCCAACGACCCATGTTCCAAACTGGATCGCAGTCCAACCATAAAGGTCCCTGAATATTCCTCCCGCAGTATTACACTGTTCGAAACAAGAAGGAGGTTGCGTAAATAAGTTTGGGGTCTTTTCCGAGGCAAAAGAAGTCACTGAAAATAAAGCAACCACTAAGACCGTGATTAATTTTTTCATAATAAAATGTCTTTGATTAGTACTGAACTAAGATAAATAAAATTTACAATTATTTAAAATTTTAACACTATCATCATCATGATTTTCAAAAGATTAAAGAATAACAAGACAATAGATTTGCGTGTATGAAACGAGTAACCTAACCTTTAATGGCCCGAAGGAGCTATTTTAAACGAAGTTGAATACCATAAATTTTAAAGTTGTGTTTTGTTGTTATAGGTTCAGGATAATGCTAGATCAACACAAGTAACAGTTTAGTATAACTATCATTCAAAAAGAAATAATTGTACCTTTATAAAAAACAAATTATCGCTATGCAAGACGCTCAGAATTACATACAACAACACAAACAACGCTTTTTAGACGAATTGATCGAATTGCTAAAAATTCCTTCCATCAGTGCCGATTCTGCTTATAAAGATTCCGTAATCAAAACCGCCGAGGTCGTAAAAAAACAACTCTCCGCAGCGGGATGTGATCATGTGGAAATTTGCGAAACACCGGGCTACCCTATCGTTTACGGAGAAAAAATCATCGACCCGAAACTACCAACGGTGCTGGTCTATGGGCATTACGATGTGCAACCCCCAGATCCGTTAGACCTGTGGAACAGTCCGCCTTTCGAACCTGTCATTCAAAAAACCGACCTCCATCCCGAAGGTGCCATCTTCGCACGTGGGGCTTGTGATGACAAAGGCCAAATGTACATGCACGTAAAAGCGCTGGAATACATGACGCAAACCAATCAGCTTCCGTGTAATGTGAAGTTTATGATTGAAGGCGAAGAAGAGGTGGGCAGCGAAAGTCTGGAGGGATTTGTGACCAAAAACCAAGAAAAGCTTGCCAATGATGTCATTCTTATCAGCGATACTGGAATGATCGCAAACGATATTCCGTCGATCACCACAGGGCTACGCGGATTAAGTTATGTGGAAGTAGAAGTGACTGGCCCTAATCGCGATTTGCATAGCGGACTCTACGGTGGGGCGGTCGCCAATCCCCTCAATATCTTGGCTAAAATGATCGCTTCGCTTCACGATGAGAACAATCATATTACGATTCCCGATTTTTACGATAAGGTAGAAGAATTATCTTCCGAAGAACGCGCGAAAATGGCCGAAGCTCCTTTCAACAAAGAAGCGTATAAAAAAGCATTGGATATCGATGATATCTATGGAGAAAAAGGATACACCACCAACGAACGAAACAGTATTCGCCCCACCCTAGACGTCAACGGAATTTGGGGAGGCTATACCGGAGAAGGTGCCAAAACCGTGATCGCCAGTAAAGCGTATGCCAAAATTAGCATGCGTTTGGTGCCGCATCAAGATTGGAAAGAGATCACTCAATTATTTAAATCGCATTTTGAAAGCATCGCTCCAGAGGGAGTGCGTGTAGAAATAAAACCGCATCATGGCGGACAAGGATATGTGACTCCCATTGACACGGTGGCGTATCAGGCGGCGTCAAAAGCATATGAAAAAACCTTCGGAAAGACTCCAATTCCACAGCGAAGCGGCGGAAGCATCCCAATTGTTTCCCTTTTTGAAAAAGAATTGAAGAGTAAAACGATCTTGATGGGCTTCGGCTTAGACAGCGATGCCATCCATTCTCCCAACGAGCATTTTGGCGTTTGGAATTATCTAAAAGGAATTGAAACGATTCCGCAATTCTACCATTACTTTGCTAGCATGCAATAGTCTATGATCTTGACGCGGGAATATCGAGACCGTTGGTCTGCCGTGGCCAAAACAATATTTAGGTTGCTGTTTCTATACAGCACGCTCTATATTTTTATGACGTTTTTTGGCCAGGCTTTTGGCGGATTAATGCGGTGGTTTGCTGAAACCGTGCTTCATTGGGGCGCTGATTTCAGTACGACTCCTACCGGAAGCGGAGATACCACCTTTCATTACGTGCAATGGTTTTTTACCCTATTCTTTTCACTCTTAGGAACGGTAATCTGGGCTATTTTTGATCGGAAACGAGCCGCGTACAATCAACTTGCCTATTGGTTTCGAGTGTTATTGCGTTATTATCTGTTCTTCTTTATGATGACCTACGGTTTTGTAAAGGTCTTTAAAACACAGTTTGCCGACATACAACTTTCTAAGCTTTTACAACCTATTGGAGAATTGTCGCCCATGGGCTTGGCATGGACCTATATGGGGCATTCCGTAGCCTACAATGTTTTTGTAGGACTGGCGGAAATAATTGGAGGCTTGCTACTGCTGTCCCGACGAACGCAAACCTTGGGCGCTTTTATAGTCATTGGGGTGATGGGACATGTTGCCATGATGAATTTCACCTATGATATTCCGGTCAAATTATTCTCGGTGCATTTGGTGTTTTTTGCGTTCTTACTGCTGTTAACAGACATCGAACGTTTTACGCACGTTTTCTTTCTAAATAAGGCTACGACTGCAATTTCCGAACCGATACCCTCTACAGACACTACCTACACCTGGGTGATTCGTGGTTTGAAATTGTTTACACTGCTTATCGTGATAGGAATGTTTACGTTTCAATCCACAACCGTGATGAACACACGTTCCACGGGCAAGATAGCAGCCCCTTTTTATGGCATTTGGGAAGTCCGTACGATGGTCAAGAACAACGATACGCTACCCCCATTGAAAGGCGATGAATATCGTTGGAACTATGTGATTTTAGAGCATAAGAGACGTGCATTGACGATTACTATGAGTGATGTGCGCAAACAATACTATACACGCTTGGATACCGTCCAGAGGCGTTTTGGTTGGCATGCTTCGGAAAAGGATTCCATTCCGTTTAATTTTTCCTATCAATTTCTGGGTTCAGATGCTTTACAACTTGAAGGTGTTTTGGAAACTGATACGCTTTCGGTGCTTTTAGTTCGAAAGAACATCGAAGATTTCGAACTTATGAGTCGGAAATTCCACTGGATCAACGAAAATCCACACAATCGGTAGACAGCTTCTATCGAAAAAACTCCCTTTAAAGTTTACGTAGTTACCCTTATGCTTACTATTTGAAAATCAGCTATCTTTGAGCAGCTAGCAACCTATCTCATGAATGGTCTGTACAGATTCTACAAGGAACTGCAACGCCGAAATGTCATCAAAGCGGGAATTTCGTATTTGGTGGTGTCTTGGGTATTGTTGCAAGTGGTGGCGCTCATAGGAGATATTTTAAACGCCCCTTCGTGGTTGGGCCGCACCTTATTAATTACATTGATCATCCTCCTGCCACTTTGGTTGATCGTTTCTTGGTATTATGAATTAACACCGGAAGGTCTCAAAAAAACCGTAAACGTTTCCAAAGAAACGTCTATTGCCAAAAAGACCAGTCAGAAGCTCAATCAGTTTATCATCATATTTCTAACACTTGCGGTGATCCTTCTTGTGGTAGATCGATTTTTTATTTCAGAACGAATTCGGTCGGAAATGATTGCAGAATATACGCCACCAAGTACCACGCATGCCATCGCCGTGTTGCCTTTTTCAGATCTTTCCCCGGAAGGAGACCACGCTTATTTTGCAGACGGATTGAGCGAAGAATTGCTGAATTTGCTTTCCAGAATTCGGGAGCTAAAAGTAACCTCTCGAACCTCCTCCTTTTCGTTTAAAAATTCTGAACTTCCGGTTCCGGACATCGCAAAGGCGCTGGGAGTTGATTATATTCTCGAAGGAAGTATTAGAAAGAATGAAAATCAATTACGGATCACCGCGCAGCTGATCAACGCCTCCACCGACGAACATATTTGGTCTCAGAATTTCGATCGAACTTTTGAGAACATCTTTAGTATTCAGGATGAAGTAGCCTCGGCGGTAGTGAACACTCTGGAGGTTGAATTGCTGGGCGCTCACCCGGTAACCCAAAAAACAAATCCAGAGGTATACCGACTTTATCTTAAGGCAGGACAGGCCTACCTGAAAGATAGTAATGAGGATATTTTATTGGCTGAAGAACTGCTAACGCAAGCTCTAGCTATAGATAGCACCTATACTCCTGCTAAAATTTTGTTGGTAAAAACGCATCAGTTGCAAGCGAATTATGGCATTACTGATTTTCATCTCGGGAACCAACGGGCCATTAAAATTATTGAAAAAGTAATTGAAGCAAACCCTAAACATGCAGAAGCTATCGCCATAAGAGGAGATTTGGCGTTAGCCTACGAATGGAATTTTAGTAAAGCAGAACGACTTATTGAAAAAGCCTTGCAGCTCGAGCCCGGCAATCCCGAAGTTATTGGCTATGCCGCCACCTTAGAACTTTCTTTGGCAAACATCGAAAAATCGATTACCCTACATGAATATGCCACTACCTTGGACCCCTTGAATCCGCGGGTGTATTTTGGATTGGGATTGGCACATTTTTGTGCTAACAACTTGGAGGCCGCAGAAGTGGCATTTCGAAAATCAGAAGAAATTAGGGAAGATGGCTGGGCGTTGCAATATTATATCAGTAAGGTCTTGATGTTGAAGGGCAATTACAAGGAGGCGCTTACGGTGCTAGAAAAGGAAAGAGATGAACGCTGGAGGCTATTAGGATTGGTGAGTATTTATCACGCCATGGGAGACGATGCAAAATCGTTGCGAGCCCTAAAAAACCTCAGTGAAAAGTATGGGGATGAGATGGCATATCAAATTGCGCAAGCCTATGCATTTCGGGAAGAAAGAAAAAACGCATTTAACTGGCTAGAACGTGCCTATGATGTACATGATCTTGGTTTAAATGAAATTCTAAGTGAACCCGATTTTAAATCGCTCTATGTAGACTCTAGATGGGAGGTGTTTATTAAAAAGCTTGGTTTCTATAAGGAGCGATCCAAATAAGATCTCTTCCGAAGAAAAATATTACTCTACATTTGTAGAATATAAAAATTTATTCTACGTTTGTAGAAGAAAAAGATGCTATGAATACGCTCTCTACTGCCGAAGAACAATTGATGCAATACCTCTGGAAGGAGAAGCAAGCTTTCATGAAGAACTTAATAGAAGCCTACCCAGAACCCAAACCTGCCACAACAACAGTGGCTACGCTGCTAAAACGCATGGGAGAGAAAGGGTATGTAGGGTACACACAGAAAGGGCGTTCTCGTGAATATTTTCCGAAAGTAAAGAAGAAAGACTATTTTTCAAATCATGTTCAGGGATTGATTCAGCGTTTTTTTAACAATAGCGCTACGCAGTTTGCTTCTTTCTTTACCGAAGAAACCGCTCTTACACAAGAAGAACTCAAAGCCTTACGAAGTCTTATCGACGAAAAAATTGAAAGCAACAACGCATGATGCTATATAGTTTCAAATCGATTGTATGTTTGGGCATTCTTTATATGCTCTATCTTATCATTTGGGAGCGCACTGCGTTTCACCATTTTAAGCGAGGATACCTCTTAGCTGCTTTGGTCATTTCTTTGGTCATTCCAAGCCTTACTTTTAACGAATATATTGAAATAGCGGCTCAGCCCTTAGTTGCATCGGTATCGCATCAATCGGTTCCGGTAATCGCTTCAGAAACTACGTCCAGTTTTTCCTGGGGCTCTATAGGGCTCATTCTGTATTTCTTGGGAGTCAGTGTATTTTTTGTTCGCTTCGGAAGTCACCTACTTCAGCTTTGGAGGAAAATCAAAAGACATCCGCACACCCAGGCCAATGGAATTATTAGAGTACAATTGAACACCTCTGAAGCACCGCACACATTTTTGCAGTATATCTTTCTTCCGAAGGAATACAAAACACAACAAGTTCCGAAGGAAGTCATACATCACGAGGAAGCACATGCCAAACAATGGCACTCGCTGGATATCTTGTTCATCGAATTACTACAAGTGTTCTTTTGGTTTCACCCCTTGCTGTACTTTTTTAAACGTTCCATGAAGTTAAATCATGAATTTTTAGCCGATAATACCGTATTGAAACAAGGAGCAAGTATGAGCCGCTATCAAGAACTATTGTTGACCTTCTCAAGCGAAACAAGAACTCCGGCATTAACGCATTCCATCCATAACTCATCTACTTTCTTGAATGTATTCTTCTCAAAAAACTCATTCGGGCAGGTCAAAAAACGATTTATACTTATGAAAACATCACCTTTATCGAAAACATCAAAGTGGCTTAGAATTCTCTTTTTTGTACCCATCTTAGCTATATTGGTCTGGGGCTTTAGTACTAAGAAACAAGTAATGGTTGCTGCTAATTCACAAGAGCAGAGCATCGCTCCCGCTACAGAAAAAATTATGCTCTATGTGCATAAAAAAGAGGTTACCGTAAATGGAGAAAAAATTGATGCGGCAAATTTTGCCAAAACGGTGGATGCCATCACCAAAAATTGGTCCAAAGCATCCATGAATTCCTTTGAATGGGATATCTTCTACGACAATGCGGATAAGGGAATTCTTAAAACGTTAGAAGCGCAGTTTCTTCAAACCAAATTATATAAGGTAACGCAAAGAGGGTTAAAATCTACACCACCCCCTCCACCTCCACCCCCTCCGGCACCCGACTCCAACAAGGCCCCAACGCCTCCACCGGCTCCTGAAACAGACAATCCGCCGGCACCTAATCGCGTATACTATACGGTTCCGGAACCACCACCGCCGCCAAATCCAGATCCTGTTGAATATGTAAAAGAATTGGCCAAACGAGGTGCTACCTTCTATTCGGGACCCCATGAGAACTCCCTAGAGCAAATGTTAGAGCTCGCACGAAAGTCGGATACCCTCCAACTTGATCTCAGTGAGTACCCTATCGTTCGACTGGCAGGATGCTAATGGTGATTTCATTCGCAAAACCACAAAATCAGCACCCCGAAATTCGGGGTGTTTTTATGTAACAATCTCATCATATCTGCGTTATATAGGCTCACGAATCTAAATACCGCAGCTATGTTACAACGCTTCTTTATCTTCTGTTCGGGAGCAGATACTGATATTCTCGAACAATGTTCTGCCGGAGAACGCACTAAATACGCCGGAATCGGGGCTACTGTCTTTTTTACCGCTGTCATGGCCACCATCGCTGCGGCCTATGCGCTTTATACCGTCTTTGATACTTATTTTGCCGCTGTTTTCTTCGGAATCATTTGGGGCTTGCTCATCTTCAACTTAGATCGATTTATTGTTTCTACCATTAAGAAACGAGATAGTTTTTTCGATGAATTGATTCAAGCCTCTCCGCGAATCGCATTGGCGGTCATTATTGCGATCGTCATTTCGAAGCCTCTAGAACTGAAGATTTTTGAGAAAGAGATCAATCAGGTACTCTTAGAAGAAAAAAATGCCATGACCTTAGAAAACAAGGATCAATTGGCGCTACAGTACACGCCCACTCTTACGGCTATTGATGCTGAAATTGAAAGCCTTGAAGAAGCCGTAACTACAAAAGAAGCGGAGGTAAATGCCCTGTATGACACCTACATTGCGGAAGCCGAAGGACGTGCGGGAACAGAACTCTTAGGCAAAGGACCGGTGTATCAGGAAAAACGCGACAAGCATGATGCAGAACTTGCTACACTACAAACCCTTCGAGAAACCAACAATGGTAAAATAGCAGCCTTAGAGGAACAAAAACAAACGCTTTCGAACGAGTATCATCAAAAGGTGGAAGCAACACAACCTGTGATCGATGGATTCGACGGACTCATGGCGCGTGTTAATGCGTTGAATGAATTACCATGGTTGCCTTCTCTTTTTATCTTCTTACTATTCTTGGCTATTGAAACCTCACCCATTCTGGCAAAATTGCTCTCGCCAAAAGGTGCCTACGATCTCAAACTTGCTGAACAAGAAGGCGCGGTGAAATCATGGGTATCGCAACAAGAAACGCAACGTGAAATATTGGTGACCACAGATCGTGATGTGAACAATCGCGTCTATGCAGACATCGCCGAAGAACAAGAGCTTTACGATTACAAGCGAAAGAAAGCCAGAGAGTTAATGCAACTGCAAGCCGATGCTTTTTATAAAAAGCAAAAATCGGTGTTATAGGCATTTTTTTCTTTTGTTGAATTAGCTATCTTCACTTTCAGAATAAAGAGTATCAACACGTGAAGAACCCACAGCTCCACCCGTACCTCAACATGCAGTGTTCCTTGCATGATGTGTTCCCTACACTTACTTTTGATCGTGTGGAAGCTCCGGATATGTCGGTGGGCAGTACTTTTTTCGGTACGGATCCTGTTCATGAAAATCTGGAAACTGCGCAACACCGTCTTGACCTGTTCCAACAACAACATTCTAATGGTCTTATTGCAAATGGATATTTGGAAGCTCGCTCTTTCTACAATACCGATCGCTACCAACGAAGCACTTCGAACGGAAAAGAATATCGGAACATCCATTTGGGAACCGACTTCTGGGTGCCGGCTCGTACGCCTTTACATAGCCCCTTACCCGGTAAAGTGGTGATTTCACACAACAATGATATTCATAAAGATTACGGTCCACTAGTGGTGTTAGAGCATCGATGGAATGAGCATTTGTTCTATACCCTATACGGACATTTATCGGAAGACTCTCTGGCAAATGCGCCCATTGGGAAGCAGATCGAAAAGGGAACTCAGATTGGCTGGATTGGTGCTGCTGCTGAAAACGGGGATTGGGTGCCGCATTTACATTTCCAAATTCTCACCCATTTGTTAGGAAATACGGAAAATTATCCGGGTACTGCCTACCCTTCCGAACTGGATCATTGGATGGAATTATGTCCAAACCCTGACCTACTATTCAAGGAACACCTCCCACAAGGCCCGGCGGTTAGACTGGCCCCATCTTGGTCTTGATTGCCCTGGCAAAAACACGAGCTGCTTCAGGATGATTCCGAAGCCAAATTTCCGGCTCAATCAATTCTAATTCTGAGATTATCGGCGCCCCTTTTTCGTCCCACATAATATCCACTCTTCCATACACGGGGGTAGGCTCACAACGTCGAAAGGCATCTTCAGCCAATTCAATTTCATTCGGTGAAGGCACGTAGGGATGCACCGTTCCACCAAAATCATCCTGCACTCTAAAATCTCCCGCCTGGGCTTTTTTCAGAATTGCATGTGTGAATTTCCCTCCAAAGACCATTAAAGAAGCTTCCCCATGTTCTGTTATGGTAGTCTGAAAGGGTTGCACAAGCATATCACGCTCATAAAGCAATTGCGTGAATTCTTGTTCAAAATGATCAATAGCTTCGTTTTGCAGTTGATACGTTAAGTAGGCCGCAGCGCCTACAGCAGGTTTCACGATCAAACGGTCCCAATGTCGGGAACTAGCGATCTCATTGAGGGATCTTCTCGTTCCTTTTTTGGCAAAGAAGGTAGGAACCGTCGACAATCCTTTTTCTTTCAGATCGTATAAATAATTCTTATCCAAATTCCATATTATGGTCTCAAGAGCATTAATTAAATAAGTTTTAGATGCTACCCGCTGTAACCACGCTAGAAATTCGTCATAACGTTCGTAATAATCCCAAGTGGTGCGGATAACAGCAGCATCAGACAATGACCAATCGTATTCCATGTCATCCCAAGCAGTGCGAGCTACCATATAGCCTTCCGCTTCCAACGCACGCTTCAACAACTCGTATTCTTTCAGAATATTGGCGACGTAAGGGGTGATCTTAGTAGGGTTTACATAACGTTTATCGGTTACTAATGTAATGAGCGCCATAAGCAGTGGTTCAGAAAAACAAAAAGAAACTTATCTTTAGAGGTATAAAAATACAGCATGAAATCATTTTATATCAACCTTTGTTTTCTTTTTTCAGCTTTTATGGTATCCTTCGGGCAAACCTATTCCGAAGATAAAAAAGCAATCCTCGACGTCATGAAAGCACAAGAAAAAGCGTGGAGTAATCACGATCTCGAAGGTTTTATGG
>CEVM01127939.1_pt1 | contig 14412 bp, 10 predicted proteins | sample 531481 | NCBI WGS metagenome assembly CEVM01 (sample SAMEA2623649, study PRJEB7988) | marine metagenome | biome: marine biome (ENVO:00000447); feature: mesopelagic zone (ENVO:00000213) & marine oxygen minimum zone (ENVO:01000065); material: "saline water (ENVO:00002010), including plankton...
TCCTCTCCTATAATTAGAGTATGCATATCATGTGTGCCTTCATATGTAAATACCGACTCAATATTTGCCATATGTCTTATGGGAGAATAATCTAGAGTAACACCATTAGCTCCTAAAATTTCTCTGGATGTTCGAGCAACATCTCTAGCCATTGCACAATTATTTCGTTTTGCCATAGAAACTTGATGAAAAGTCATAGTGCCAGCATCTTTCATTCTGCCTAATTTCATAACCATCAATTGAGCATTAGTTATTTTCGTTAACATTTCTGCTAGTTTTGCTTGTGTTAATTGAAATCCTGCAATGGGTTTTGAGAACTGTTTTCTTTCTTTTGAATAATTCAATGCAGATAAATAGCAATCAGTTGCACAACCTGTCATTCCCCAAGCAATACCATATCGTGCTTGAGTTAGACATGATAATGGTCCTTTCATACCCTCAACACCTTGTAAACGAGACGAATCTGGGACGCGGACGTTCACCATAGATAGTTCAGAAGTAATAGATGATCGAAGACTTATTTTTCCATGAATATCATTACTACTAAAACCATCCATACCTTTCTCTAATAGGAATCCTCGAACTATACCTCCTTCATCTTTTGCCCACACTATAGCAATATCTGCGATACTGCCATTTGTGATCCACATTTTAGAACCATTGATTATCCAATCATCGCCATCTTTTTTAGCTGTGGTTACCATCCCTCCAGCATTAGAGCCAAAATTAGGTTCTGTTAATCCAAAACAACCTATCAACTCTCCCTTACCTAATCCAGGCAACCATTTTTGTTTTTGCTCCGAACTACCATATGCATGGATGGGATACATCACTAAAGAACCTTGAACGCTGGCAAACGATCGAAGGCCAGAATCCCCTCTTTCAAGTTCATGTAGAATTAATCCATATGCAACATTACTTACACCCGCACCACCTGATTCGATAGGGAGAGCAGAACCAAGGAATCCTAAATCACCAAGTTTGGGGATTAGTTCTCTAGGAAAAGTTCCGGCTTCAAAATGTTCATTAATTATAGGAAGAAACTCATTCTGGACAAATTCATTTGCTGTTTGCTGAATAAGCAACTCCTCCTCAGCTAATTCATCAGAAATATTATAATAATCAGGTCCAATATTTTTCATGACTAATTCTTTTACAGAAATTACGAAGATATAATTGGGTTTTCATAGAATTGAGAAATTATTTCTCTCTGATCGGGAATCCCCATAGAAATTAAAAAAGGATTTTCATTTTGCGTGCTAACAAAATCTTCCTTACAAGAAATATTTTTCCATTTAAGTTGACATATAATCTGGCCAATTGCTCCTCCCAGCGTATTCCCTGGTCCAAGTAATACAATCTTATCCGGAGAAAATTCTTTAATTGCAACTGACAATGATTTTGTAAAATCATATGAATTGCATACTTGATGCCCTAGCGTATAATTCCACAAATCAGTTTCATTTGTAGACCATGGGGACCAAATGTATCCTCTTCCATCAATTATTGGGGTTTGAGGCTTAAGGAACATATCCCTTGAAAATATCCCTTTCGCCTTTTTAGATATTGATTGTAAAAGCGGTGTATGAAATGCTGCATGATAAGGTAATTGAAAAGGATAATTACCTTTTTTAGGTAGTCGCTTTAAAAGCATATTTAATGCTTTTTGTTCCGCACCAATAACTATATAGCCACCGAGATAGATAGAAATTTGTGCTCCTGCTTCTTTGATTTCCTTCATACACTTCTGCATAAGGTCATTATTAATATTCCAATTATCATCAGTAATTGAATAAATGATTTGTCCTCCAATAATTTGGTCCTTCATCATTGACCCCATTATATCAATAAGACCATAAGCTTTTTGATAATGCAATGATTCAGAAAACGCTAGAGCAGAGTACCATCCCATTGAATTACCTATTATTGCAACAATTTTATATTTCGATTGATCAATTGAATAATAATCAATCAGACTGCATGCATAAATTAAAGTTGATGCATGTTCTCCTTTCATGTGAACTCTAGCTTTAAAAGTTTGAGAATCAATTTCTGTTAGGGTTGGTAAACCAGCATTATTTCTTTCATTGTCCATATATTTTATTTTGTTAGATGATGATTGGATATATTTTTTTAAGTATCCTTGAGTTTCTCTAGTATAACTTCCACGACCTGGGCAAATAATTATAATTCTTTTTCTATTCATTATACAACTTGATAGCGTTATCAATTATACTTTCTTTACTTGGGAGTGTAACTGTTGCAGCTTTACCTAAAGGAATGAAACTATTTTCAGCTGCATGCAATCTAATCTTTAATGGTTTCGTACTAGCAGTAAAAATATCAGCAACTAACCCTTCCCCATAACAACCGTTTTTTCGACATTCATCAACAATCAAAATTTTTGAGCATTTACCTACCGATTTCATTAGGCCTGCAATGTTTATATCGCTCAACCATCTTAAATCAATTATTTTTATTTTTTTATTTAATTTTTTTTCTATCTCTACTTTTGCTTTCATGGATAAATAAAATCCATTAGCATACGAAATAATCGTCAAAGAAGATCCTTGACCATGCACTGCGAATTCACCAATAGTAATTTCTTCTTTTATATTTGGATATTTAAAACTCCATTTTCCATCTTTTGGCTTATGCAAATCTTTTACCATATATAACGCTATTGGCTCAATAAATACTGTGATTCTAGAATTTATATAGGCCTCAAAAACTGCTCTTCTAAGCATTTTTACTGCATCAACACCATTGGAAGGGCATGCAATAATAATTCCTGGTAAATCTCTAAATACGGCTAATGAATTATCATTATGAAAATGTCCTCCAAAACCTTTTTGATAAGCAAGCCCCGGGATTCGTAATACCATTGGATTTACAAATTGTCCTTTACTGAAAAAAGGTAGAGTTGCTGCCTCACCGCGCAGTTGATCTTCTGCATTATGATAATAAGCCAAGAATTGAATCTCAGGTATTGGAATAAATCCGTTATGCGAAAGACCTATAGCTGTTCCAATAATTGATGTTTCATCTAAAGGGCTATCAAATACTCTGCGAATACCGAATTGTTCAAATAAGTTTGCAGTTACATTATATACTCCTCCTTTTTTTGCAACATCTTCACCAAAAGCTAATGTGTTAGAATATTGATTTAGGATATCAGTAAGAGCATAACTAATTAATTTTGCCATATGTTGAGGTTGATCTATTCTTTGATATTCTTTACCAAATACTTTTTCTCTACTTATCTTTTTTGGAATTGCTGGTAGGGTATATTCCCTCGAATTTGACAAAATAGATTTCATAACGCTCTTTGATGTATTGAGTTTTGGTCCTATTGATGCCTCTTCGAATACATGATTAACTATCTCTCTTGCATGCTCATATAATTTTAAAATATCATCTTTTGATAAACATTTATTATTAATAAGTATTCGTGAAGAATGAAGTAACGGATCATTAAATTCATTTTGCTCAATATTTTCTTTACTATTATAGCCAAATTCAATATCCGAACCTGCATGACCCATTAATCGAATAGTCTTCATATGTAGAAAAACAGGTGCCCTATTCTTTTGGCAAAAGTCATTTGCTAATTTTGACTTTTGAATTAAATCTAATAAATCTAATCCATTGCATTGTATGTATTTGAACCCTTTTCTATTAGAAAAAGAATCTTGGACCCAATTTTTTGGAGTTTTTACTGAAATTCCAAATCCATTATCTTCACAAATAAAAACAATTGGGACATGCCCTCCTTGATGTGTAATCCACTCAGCAGTATTGAATCCGCCTAACGCAGTGGAATGATTAACGCTAGCATCTCCAAAACTGCAAAGAATTATGCTATCATCTTCCAGTTCTCTTTCTTTTATCTGTAAGTCTTTTGCTTTATCAATTGAAAGTGCGGCTCCAACTGCTTTAGGTATATGGCTAGATATGGTGCTTGTTTGCGGTGGTATATTTAATAGTTTACTTCCAAAAACCTTATGTCTACCTCCACTAATTGGATCATCAGATGAAGCAGTAAAAGATAAAGCGAGATCATAGATAGGAGATGTCCCAGCTATTTGCTTTGACCTTTCTATAAAAAATGCGCCACTACGATAATGAAGGAAAGCCATGTCCTTATAAGAAAAAATCTTCCCAAATACTGCATTTCCTTCATGGCCAGAGCTTGCTATGGTATAAAAACACTTTCCTTCTTCTTTCATAGTCCTGGCTTTTAAATCTAAATGCCTACTACAAACCTGAGATTCAAATAATGAAATTAAATCAGATATTGTCGTTTCATTTTGTGATAAACTTATATCTGATTTGGGAAATTTCTCAGATTTCACAAAATCTGTGAAATTCTGATCAATAATTTTTGCTCTATTAAATAAGGACATATGCCCTAAAAGGTTCACGAAATAATTATTTCATTAACCTATTAAGCTTAGTTTTAAACTCTCGCAACTCTCTTACATTCCCAGGATCTATTTCTCCTGAACTCCATTTTAAAAAAAAGTCTCCTATGGAGTCAGATCCACCTTGCTTAGTATACAAAGGAAACAGATCTTTATCAGTGCGGGGTTTGTTATTATGTAGTGATGCAGTAATCTGATATGCTAAATCCTCAAGAAGATCCTCAATTACTCTTTTGGGTAGATTTTTTTCCAATATTCCACGCTCAACTCTAGAAAACCTCAGTCCACTAACTACATAGTCTTGATATGCTTCCCAAGCAAAAGGAGCAACTTTCTTTACTGATTTAGCCATTGCATCAGAAAATACTCTAATCTCATATTGAGCATGATTATCAGATCGTAGACCAATAAAATGAAGAAGGTTGTGTAAATCATTTTTCCAATACCATTCGGTATAAAGATTTACAGGTAAAACAGCTCGCGCAAGCTCTCTAGCAACTCCAGCACTGTTTAATTCAGAATATATTTCAAAGCTTCTATCAGATATTTCTTTAAAATACTTGCTCACTTTCTTTTTTAAATCATCAGAAACCTCTCCAAGCCTTCCTTGTTTATTAAGAGCGTTTTGAAATTGTATATTTTCTGGATCTGGGTAATAAAATTCATCACGTGCCTCTGAATAACGCAAAGAATATTCGTTAATATTAGCAGTGCGGTGTCTCACCCATTGTCTAGCTACAAAAATAGGCATCTTGCAATGATATTTAAACTCCACCATTTCAAAAGGAGTAGTATGTCTATGCCTCATTAAATAACGGATAAGCCCTCTATCTTGGCTTACCTTACTTGTACCTTTTCCATAGCTCACACGTGCAGCTTGAACTATAGCATTATCACCACCCATTGAATCAACTAACCGAACGAAACCTTTATCTAAGCACTTTATTGCATCTTTTGGTATATCAGTCATATCATATCTTTTCTGAAAAAGCTAAATAAGTTTTATTAACAGACCCAGCTTCACCTGCTATCAATCCAGGCTCTATCAGCGTCTTTTCTTTATTAAAAGTAATATCATTACCGTTTAGGTCAATAACTTTTCCACCAGACTCATTAATAATACAAGTACCCGCACAAATGTCCCACTCGTTCTTTGGCCTTAGGGTTACAAAAATATCACCTATCCCAGCAGCAGTTAATCCTAATTTATATGCTACTGAACCAACAGGTTTTAATTCCTTAAACATATTAGAGTAAGAATCCCATAAACCACGATTTGTCTCTGATCGGCTATTTAATATAACCATTTGATTTAAATCGTTCTTCTTTGAACAAGAAATTGGCTCACCATTTAAAAATGCCCCATTATCCTTAGTAGCTGAAAATATTTCTCCTGTTACAGGATTATACAAAACTCCTAATATTGGTTTATTATCATTTACCAAGGCAATGCTAACAACAAAATTTGGTACACCCTCAATGAATTCTTTTGTCCCATCTAATGGATCTACAACCCATATATATTTTTTATTTAATCTATCCTTTGAATCAATGGTTTCTTCAGAAAGCCAACCATATTCAGAATTATTTTTAAGCAAAATTTCTTTGATCTTTTCATCAGCTTCTTTATCAGCAGTAGTAACGGGGTTATGATAACTTTTTTCATGAACATCATAATCTTTTTTATAGTATTTCATTATAATGGAGCCTGCTTCTATGGCTGCTTCTTTAGCTAAATTTAAATCTGAATTCATCCAATAAAGTTAGTTCATAGTTTTTTAAAAACGATCAACTTCTCTCTATCTTTTCTAGGTTTTATAGATAGGGATGAAAACTCATCTCTTTCAATTTCCCACCTAGTTGAAAAAAGATTCTTTACCTCATCAATTGAGGTAGCCCAAGGTGGTCCCCCCTCAGATATATTCTTATCTAATGGAAACCATAATCCAATTAACAGACCACCTTTAATTAATAAATTAAAAACTAACTGTTCATAATTATTGCGCATAGTTGGATTAATAGCGCAAAAGCAAGTTTGCTCAATTACATAATTAAATTGATTATAATATTCATTAGACAGATTAAAAATATCTGTATTTATAGCATGTATATCTACTTTTGCATCTGCTGCAAGATGATTTAAATAACTAATAGCGGAAGGAGCAAAATCAATAGCGGTTACTTCAAATTTTTTCTTTGCAAACATTACTGCATCATGACCTTTTCCGCATCCTATAATACATATTTTTCCAGGACTTATATCTTTAGAAATTGATTCAAATATTGGGGTTGATCCTCCTAAATCCCATGTCGCATCACCAGATATATATAAGTCCTCCCAAAACTGTTTGTCTTCATCACTATAAATCATAAAACTATATGGGGAAGTTGTTTTTCTATAATACTAGAATTCTTTTTTTCAACAAAAACTGCCTTCCGATCAGTATAAAAAGATATAGCATTGATTAGTTTTTCATTAACAAAATGTGCTGCAGAACCACCATCCAGGCAATAACCATTCATTACTTTCCCATCTTTAAGCATCTGATGAACAGAAGGTTGCCGATCTGATTCTTCTATATAATGAGGGCAACACATTTCATCTAAAAACCCCAGGCAATCAATTGTATTTAAATTACTAGCCCATGAATCTGTAATACCTTGTTTAAACCAGCATATTGCACCTGCGCTAACTCCAGACATTACTATCCCTTTTTCATAGGCACGACGTAATAATATATCAACTTTCCATTCGCGCCAAACAGCTAACATACTTTTTGTATTACCTCCGCCTACATAAATAATGTCCGCTTTATTAAATAAACCATTTAATTTTGGTGTTCTTGAAAAAAAAGATATATGATTTGGTTTACATGAAAGAGACCCAAAACAAGCATAATAATTATCTATATATGATTTATCTTCCGCACTAGCTGTAGGTAAAAAAAGAATATTAGGTTTTTCTTTATTTGTTTGATTTAAAATATATTGTTCAATTTTTGTATGCTTCGGATCTCTTCCAAATCCACCTCCGCCAATGGCAATAATTTGACGATCAATATTATTTTTATTCATCAGTTTAATTATTTAATACTGAAAAATATTTAGAATCGGGATGAGAAAAATACCATCCACATACTGAAGCAGCAGGATACATAGCTCGATTTTCAGTAAGAAAAATTCCAGTATTCTCTTTCACCTTTATTAATTTCCAAATCTTATCCTTTTCCTCGTGATTAGGGCAGGATGGATACCCAGGAGCAGGGCGAATACCTATATATTTCTCCTTAATTAATTCATCATTTGTTAACTGTTCATTAACAGCATACCCCCAAAATTCTTTCCGAACTCGCTCATGCATCCTTTCTGTTAGAGCTTCTGCTAATCTGTCTGCTAAAACTTTAGCCATTATTGCATTATAATCATCATTTTGATCATCATAATACTTTACAATCTTTTCTAATCCATGCCCTGTTGTAACTGCAAAAGTACCAATATAATCATTTTTTGGAGCAATAAAGTCCGCAAGGGAGTAATTATTATTTTTTCCTTTATCTATTAGCTGTCGGGGAAAATTAAACTTAACTCCTTCACAAATTACAGTTTCATCTTTAGAATAAGCTGAATGAATTCCAATTACTGCTCTGGCAGATAGTAATTTTTTGGATATAATATGATTTAATAATTTTTTTCCATCCTTTAACAGATTATTCGCTTGCTCACCATATTTTTTATTAGAAAGTATTTTTGGATATAAGCCTTTCAATTCCCAGGCATGAAAAAATGGTGACCAATCAATATAATCAACCAGTTCATGCAGCGGATAATCATCAAATGTTTTAATTCCTACAAAAGATGGTTTTACAGGTTTAGTTTTTTGCCAATCAGATAAAAATTTTCTTTCTCTAGCAATTTCAATCGATAATTTTTTAACTGAATCCTTTTGAAGTCTGTTTATTCGTATCTTTTTAAAATCATCCCTTATATCATTAACGAACTTTTCTTTCTCATTAATATTCATAAGATTCCTAACAACTCCAACTGCCCTTGATGCATCAATCACATGAATTGTTGGTCCAGAATAATTTTCCTCAATTTTAATTGCTGTATGTTTTCGACTTGTTGTAGCGCCTCCAATTAATAAAGGCATTGTAAGATTTAACCGTTGCATTTCTTTTGCAACATGGACCATTTCCTCTAGACTTGGAGTAATTAACCCAGAAAGACCAATAATATCAGCATTTTCTTTAATAGCAGTAGATAATATTTTATCAGAATGGACCATAACGCCTAGATCAATAACGTCATAACCATTACAACCTAAAACTACGCTTACTATATTTTTGCCAATATCATGAACATCGCCTTTAACCGTCGCCATAATTATTTTACCATTAGATTTTTCAATTAAACCTAATTTATCTTTTTCTTCCTCTATAAATGGAAAAAGGTGAGATACTGCTTTTTTCATCACTCTTGCTGACTTTACAACTTGAGGAAGAAACATTTTTCCAGCACCAAATAAGTCACCTACAATATTCATTCCATCCATTAATGGTCCTTCAATAACGTGAATTGGCCTATCATGTTGCATTCTGGCTTCTTCAGTATCATCAACAATGAAATCGTCTATCCCTTCTACTAATGCATAGCTTAATCTTTGATTTACAGGATTATCTCTCCATGAAAGATCTTTTTTAGATTCTTTTTTAATGCCTTTGTAACCTTCTGCGATTGCCACCAATCGTTCGGTTGCATCATTTCTACGATTAAATATTATATCTTCAACAGAATTTTTTAATTTTACATTAATATCATCGTAAAGTGTTAGTTGTCCAGCATTAACTATTCCCATATCCATACCTGCTTGAATAGCATGGTATAAGAATGATGAGTGCATTGCCTCCCTCAAAGCTTCATTCCCTCTAAATGAAAATGATAGATTAGAAACCCCACCGCTAATATGAACCTTTGGGAATCGTTTTTTTATTGTCCTTGATGCTTCAATAAAAGCATTTGCATATTCATTATGCTCATCTATGCCTGTTGCAACAGCAAAAATATTTGGGTCAAAAATTATATCTTCCGGGTCAAATTTCACTTCTTCAGTTAGTATCTTATATGCTCTAGTGCAAATTCCCACCTTACGTTCATAGGTATCCGCCTGCCCTTTTTCATCAAAAGCCATTACTATCACAGCCGCGCCATATTTCTTAATTAGCTGCGCCTGTTCTTTAAAAGCATCAACTCCTTCTTTCATTGATATAGAATTAACAATTCCTTTTCCTTGAATATTTTTTAATCCTGTTTCTAATACAGTCCATTTAGATGAGTCCAACATTATCGGGACTTTAGCAATATCTGGTTCAGAGGCAATAAATCTCAAATATTTTTCTATAGCTTTTTCTGAGTCAAGCAAGCCTTCATCCATATTAATATCAATAATTTGAGCACCATTATTAATTTGTTGTCTAGCAACACTTATTGCTTCATCATAATTATCTTCTTTAATCAACCTTCTAAAACGTGCTGAGCCAGTTACATTTGTCCTCTCCCCAATATTAATAAAATTTATTTCGGGTCTAATAGTAAAAGGTTCAAGACCGCTTAATTTTGTATAACTATCAACTGAAGGAATAATTCTTGGATTAATTTTTGATACTTTATCACAAATAGCTGTAATATGGTCAGGTGTCGTCCCACAGCATCCACCAGTTAAATTTATTAGTCCGCTCAGTGCGAACTCTTCAATAACTAATGACATTTCTTGAGGTGTTTCGTCATATTCACCAAGCTCGTTTGGTAATCCTGCATTCGGATAAACAAAGACAAATGTGTCAGCAATATTTGATAGCTCATTTAACCAAGGTCTAATCTGTTTAGCTCCCAAAGCACAATTCAGTCCAATTGCAGTAAGATTTGCATGACGAATAGAATTCCAAAAAGCCTCAACTGTCTGACCAGAAAGAGTTCTTCCGCTTGCATCAGTAATAGTACCAGAAACAAATAATGGTAAGTCTTTATTATAATCATCTAATAATTGTCTAACTGCGAAAATTGCAGCTTTACAGTTAAGAGTATCAAAAACAGTTTCAATTAAAAATAAATCTACTCCACCATCAATTAATCCTTTCGCTTGTTCATAATATGCTTCTCTTAATTGATCAAATGTAATATTCCTAAATTCCGGATTATTTACATCAGGACTCATTGAGGCTGTTCGATTAGTAGGACCAATAGCTCCCGCAACAAATCGGGGTTTATCTGTATACTTTTCAGCAACAGATTTTGCAATCTTGGCAGCTTGAACATTTATTTCATAACAAAATTTCTCAGCTTGATAATCTTGTTGTGATATTGAATTTGCATTAAATGTATTAGTCTCAACAATATCAGCTCCTGATTCAAAATAAGCTTTATGAATCTTTCCAACTATATCTGGTCTAGTTAGACATAACAGATCATTATTACCTTTTAAATCAACAACATGATTAGTAAAACGATCACCTCGAAAGTCTGATTCTGTTAAATCATATGATTGAATCATTGTTCCCATGGCTCCATCAAAGACCATAATTTTTTTATTTAATATCTTTTTTATATCATTCATAAATAAAAAACCCCGTTGCTATTCGGGGTCATAATACCTTTTTAGCAACATTTTTTTGTGTCGCGGCAATACGGAGCAAAACACGACATTATTATCTTCTATATTATATATTATAATTATTAAATCATATTTCAAACAAATTATAAATTTTCTTGCTAGGCGTTAGATTATAAAGTACTTTATATATTAGGTGATATATTTTAGAGGATTTAAATTAATAAAAGAAAAATTTATCAACTTACTTAACTAATTATTTTACAAAGTTTTTAACGGGCGATTGCTCATTCCTTCCTTCTAGAATACTATCATAATAGAGAAAAAATAGGTTACCTATCGTTATGTTAGGTACATGGTGCCGTGCGGAATTAATGCATGTAATAAGTCTATTGAGGTAGAATATGAAAAAAGAAATTTATATAAATGAAAGTATGGGGGAAACCCGTATTGCTATAATGGAGGATAGCCAACTTGTTGAGGTTTATATTGAAAAACAAGATAAACATAGAATGGTTGGAAATGTCTACAGAGGTGTTGTTGAAAATGTATTGCCAGGAATGCAGGCAGCGTTTGTAGATATTGGTTATGAAATAAATGCATTCCTTCCATTCACAGAAATCCAAAATGATGAATATCTTGATGATGATGATCTAAAAGATAATGATAAAAAGAATAATCGTAATAGTGGGGCAATTAAAGTCGATCTTACTACAGGACAGGAAATATATGTTCAAGTAATAAAAGAACCATTTGCAGGAAAAGGTCCTAGAGTAACAACTGGAATTGCTCTACCTGGAAGATTATTAGTTTTGGTTCCAAACACAAAATATGTTGGAATATCAAAAAAAATGTGGGATAAATATGAGAGAAGACGATTAAAAAAGATTGCAAATAAAATAAAGGAAAATAATGTCGGAGTAATTATTAGAACTGTGGCAGAAGGAAAATCAGAAGAACAAATAAATAATGACTATACAAATCTTATTAAAAAATGGAAAAAAGTAGAAGCAAAAGTAAAAAGTACTGAGGCGCCGGCATTAGTTTATGAAGATTTAGAAACTGCTTCAAGTGTAATACGCGACTTGTTTAGTCCTGATGTAGAAAAAATAGTTATTGATTCAAAAAAGTTATATCGTAAGACACAAACATATCTAGATGAAGTCTCTCCAAACATGGCTTCTAGATTAGACTACTATAAACTGAAGACTCCAATTTTTGAGGGAATGGGAATCGAAGATGAGATAGGCAAAGTACTACGACCTAAAGTATGGTTAAAAAGTGGCGCTTATTTAATAATTGAAAAAACTGAAGCAATGGTTGTAGTAGATGTAAATAGCGGTAGATACGTAGGTAAAAAAGGGCATGAAGAAAATTCCTTAAAAATAAACTTGGAAGCTGCTAGAGAAGTAGCTAGGCAATTAAGACTGAGAGATCTTTCAGGTTTAATTGTAATAGATTTTATTGATATGCGCGAAGAAGAAAATCGTAAAAAGATTTATTATGACTTAAGAAAGGAATTAAAAAAGGATCGGGCTAAAGTAGCTGTTTCACCTATTTCTCAATTTGGACTACTGGAAATGACTCGTCAGAGAATAAGATTAAGTCTTATTGATTCAATGAGTGATGAATGCCCTACATGTCATGGCGCTGGCAAAATTATATCTATTGAGACACTTATTACCAGAATTGATCATTGGGTTCGTCGGTATAAAAGTAAATTCAGAAATCTTAGACTTCGACTTGATTTGCATCCTGAAAATGCAGATTTTTTAATTACAAATAAAAAGAAAGTTCTAAGAGGGTTAATGTGGAAAAACTTTGTTCATATATCTATTGAGGCTAATACATCTATAAAAAGAGATCAATATAGGTTTTTTAATGTAAAAGATGGAAAAGATGTAACAAATAAGGTTGATATTGTATAGAAATAATCTTAAATGTAACTTCGCGGACTTTTGAGATAAAAAATGAATGCAATAGTTAAAATATCAGGGAAACAATATAGAGTATCTAAAGGGGATATCTTTAAGATTAACCGTCAAGAATGGAAAATTGGCGACAAAGTAAAGATTAATGATATCCTACTAACTGATAATAAGGGCAAAATATCTGTTGGAAATCCAATCGTTAATGGGGCTTCTATTACAGTTAAAATTCTAGAGCATAGTAGAGAGAAAAAAATATTAATCTATAAAAAGAAGCGTCGTAAAGGATATCAAAGAAAAAATGGTCATAGACAAGGTATTACTTTATTAGAAGTAGTAAAAATTGATGCAAAGTCTCCAGAAAAACCTAAAAAGAAAAAGGCGAAATAATGGCACATAAAAAAGGAGTTGGAAGTAGTAGAAATGGTCGCGATTCAAATGCAAAAAGATTAGGCGTTAAAGTTACCGATGGCCAATCAATACTTGCTGGCGGGATTATACTCCGTCAACGTGGCACCAAGACTCATCCTGGATTAAATGTTAATCGTGCAGGCGATGATACATTATTTGCTACTGCAGATGGAATTGTTTCTTTTTCTCAAAAAGGAAAAAATAGAAAATTTGTAAGCGTATTAGCTTCTAAATAGCAGTTATAGTAAATAACAGCAACCCACATCAGGTGGGGTTTTTCATATCCACAAATACTCCGCATAGTGTAATTTCACATCGTTATATAATTTTATAGAATGGAGAATTGAATGTCTAAAAAAAGAATTGCATTAATTGGTGGAGGTCAAATTGGTGGAAATTTGGCTCTATTGGCTGCCCAAAAAGAATTAGCTGATATAATAATATTTGATATTCCCAAAGCTGAAGGAATGGTTAAAGGAAAAGCCCTTGATTTAATGCAATTACGCCCTCATGATGGATATGATGTGAATATAACTGGCACATCTGATTGGAAAGATGTAAACGATGCTGAAGTGTTTATTATAACAGCTGGAATTCCTAGAAAACCAGGTATGGACAGAGAAGACTTATTAGATATTAATTTAGGTATAATGAAAGATGTTGCAGAGAATATTAAAACTCAAGCTCCTAATTCATTTGTTATTGTCATATCGAATCCGTTAGATGCAATGGTTTATGCTTTTTATAAAACCTCTGGCTTTCAAAGCAATAAAGTAGTAGGGATGGCTGGAGCTCTTGATAGTACAAGGTTTAGAACATTTATTGCAATGGAGACAGGACTATCCGTACAGGATGTCACATGTATGGTTCTTGGAGGTCATGGAGATACAATGGTCCCCATTACGCGTTTAGCTACAGTTGGTGGAGTTCCTATTACAGATTTAATTAGTAAAGAAAAATTGTCTTCAATCGAAGAAAGGACTCGTTTTGCTGGTGGTGAGATAGTCAAACTATTTGGTAATGGATCTGCTTTTTATGCCCCCGC
>CEVM01025002.1_pt1 | contig 14325 bp, 13 predicted proteins | sample 531481 | NCBI WGS metagenome assembly CEVM01 (sample SAMEA2623649, study PRJEB7988) | marine metagenome | biome: marine biome (ENVO:00000447); feature: mesopelagic zone (ENVO:00000213) & marine oxygen minimum zone (ENVO:01000065); material: "saline water (ENVO:00002010), including plankton...
ATAGTCATTGATTTGCTTGGTATCGTTCCTACAGAAATTTACTTTAATATCACAGACGCTCTTCATGACAAAGACGGAGATAGTCTTGTACCGGTGATACAAAAAATTAGAGATAAAGGATATATTATTGAAGACCTTCTAAAAGGGTTAATAAGTCATTTTCGCAATCTATCACTGTTGCATTACAATAACGGGTTAGGCTTAGCTGGTATATCACCTGAAATAGCAAAAGTATATAAGAGTGTTAGTTATGATTGGACATTAAAAGATTTAGTGAGATTGTCGACAAATATATCAGAGTTGTATTCATCAATTAAACAATTTTCAGATCAATATTTAATTTTTGAAATGACATTAATCAAATTGTTACAATTTGATAAAAGTATAGATATTGAGAGTTTTTTAAATTCAAACATAATCGAAAGTGTTCCAGTTAAAAAACCAGTTAAAAAATCTATTCCTACCGTAAAATCAGCACCTAAAGTACAAGTTGATAAATCGGAAGAGAAAGAAGAAAAAAAAATAAAGAGTAAACCATCTAAATTATCCATAGAAGATGTAAAAGATTCTTGGGATAAAATTGTAAAAAAAATCTCTAAAGAGAGAAGATCTATTGGGGTGTTATTAGAGTCATGTATTGTTGGAGACTTAAAAGGGGATACCTTAGAATTAATATCTTATGATAGTAATGAATTTAGCCAAAAATTACTACAGGATCCCTTTGTTGCATCTACAATAAATTCAGCTCTAAGCTCTTCATTAAGGATAAAAATTGTTGTTGATACGAATGTAGAAAAAATTGAAGAAGTAAAGGAAGAAATTAATCAAAATGATATTGTCGAATTATTTGACGGAAAGGATCTTGCATAATGTTTGGAAATATGAAAGAAATGATGAAGCAAGCACAGAATATGAAATCTGAAATGACCAAAATTAAAAAAGAATTGGAGAAAGTTGAAGTTGAAGGATCTTCTTCAAATGGCTCATGTGTTGTTATTATGACAGCTGATATGAAAACTACAAAAGTTACCATTGAAGAAACATTGTTGAGTAGCGATGCATATATTATTGAAAATGCAATTAAAATTGCCGTAAATAATGCTTTAGAGAAAGCAAAAGATACGTCTGCAAAAAGACTAAAATCTGTTACAGGCGGTTTAATGGATAATCTTCCAGGATTTTAATGAGTAAGGTAGCAGTATATATCGACCAATTAGTAGAGGCTTTAACAAAATTTCCTGGAGTAGGTAGAAAGGGAGCTGAACGTATTGCATATTTTATTGTTCGCTCTAATAAATCTGTTGCAAAGGATTTGATAGTTGGATTAGATAATATAAGTGAGAAATTATCTAACTGCGATAATTGCGGAATGATCTTCTTAAAAGAAGATGAAGACTGTAGTTGTAATGCGAATCGAAATGTCTCATGCTTATGCGTTGTTGAAAATGTTGAAGATGCTGTAAAGATTGAAAATACCAATAGTTATGATGGCTTATATCATGTTCTTGGAGGTGCTATATCACCATTAGACGGTATAGGTCCGTCAGAATTATCATTTGATAAGCTTTTAAAGCGTATTGACGATAAGCTAGAAGAAGTTATTATTGCTACGAATCCAAGCACGTCAGGTAATGCAACTGCGATGTATGTAGAAAAAATATTAAAAGATAAAAAAGTAACTATTTCCAGATTGGCAGTAGGGTTACCTGTTGGCAGTAATCTAGAATATATAGATGATAAAACAGTGACTACCGCTATCGAGGGAAGGGTAAAGCTGAATTGAAATACTTTGTCGATTTTTTAACCTATTCTCGTATTGTTCTTACTCCACTTATCATATATCTTATTTATACCAACAACTATACAGTAGCTGCACTAGTCTTTGCTTACTGTAGTTTCAGCGATATTGCTGATGGAAGATTAGCTAGAAAACACAACCTTGTAACAGAAAAAGGTAATTATCTTGATCCTTTAGCGGATAAAATTCTAATGATAGGTACGTTAACTGTACTAGCTTACCAAGGAACTATACTACTTTGGGCTTATGGTATTATTATTGGTCGTGATATTTTAATTACAATGTACAGAAATTATCTTATTGGAAAGAACAAACCTCTGGTAACATCTCAATATGGAAAATGGAAAACTGTATTTCAGCATGTTATGGTTATTGTTATCTTATTAAACAATCCTACACAAGAGATTATTAATCTAATCGTTTCATTTAATGCAATTTATGCAGCAGCAACAGGGGTTGAGTATGTCATCAAAAATGGATTTTAAAAACAAGATAGCTTATCAGATTGTCACCCTTTTTGGTTTAGGTAGATTGCCAGGAGGAGGAACTTGGGCTTCTTTATTTGTCCTATTTCTAGTTATTGTATTCGAAGACTCACCAATAATTTCGACAACTGCTTTCAGTGGTGAAATAGCATTTTATACATATATGATGTCATTTCTTTCTTTTGGATATCTATCTGAAAAATCATTACCGTTCTTCGATTCTAAAGATCCGAAAGAATTTGTATTAGACGAAATCGCTGGGATGTCAGTCGCTATTATGATTGTAGGGCTTTTTTCTTGGTTTTTTGGGGGGTTTTCTTTCGATCTCCCAGACTATATTAATAATCAAGAATTACTATTCGTGTTAACGTTTGTTCTGTTTCGAATTTTTGATATTAGCAAAATCGGACCTGTAGGTTGGAGCGAAGATCCTAAAAATGCTCCTTTGTGGTGGAAAAAATTTGATACTGACCCTATTGATTCACCAATGAGAATTATGACAGACGATTTAGTGGCAGGATTGTTAAGTTCTATTATTGTTATATCTATTTTAAGTATTTATTTATGGATCCTATGATGAAGATTGGAATTATAACCATTGGAAATGAATTATTAAGCGGATTTACGATTGATCGTAACTCTGCTTGGATTGGTCAAAAGCTTTTAGAGTCTGGAATGAAAGTGCACATAAGGCAAACTATTCAAGACGATTATGATGATATCTGTGACACCTTAGAATCTATGTGGGAAGATTGGGAGTGTGATTATGTTATTGTTACAGGAGGTTTAGGTCCAACTGTTGATGATATTACTGTTTCTACTTTTCTAGATTATTTTGATGATGAGCATGAATTTGATAGAGAATATTGGAGTATACTGAAAGACCGTTTTAAAAAGCTCAACTTTAAAATGCCAAACTTAAATAAGAATCAAGCTTACAAATCAAAAAACGGTAAAATGATAACAAATCTAGTAGGAACAGCTAGAGGATTGCATTATACAAAAGATCATTCATCGCTTTTTAAAACTGTAAAAACTGCCCTGAAAGGCGGTCCTAAAAAAACTAATTTTTTTGCATTACCAGGAGTTCCTCAAGAAATGAAATCTATGATGACGAATTATGTTTTACCTGTCCTTGAAAAAGAATTAGAGAGTAAGGTAGTGTGTAAGTCGATAAGGACTACTGGAGTACCAGAATCTATTCTTCAAGAAAAAATATCTGATATTATAGATGCGAATAAAGATAAGTGTGATATTGCATTTTTACCGCATCGTATGCTTGGAGTTGATATTCGATTAACATCTGAAGATGTAGAGATTGTTGATAGCTTGCTTAAGTCTATTGTTAAAAGAATTGATAAATATGTCTATGGTTTTGATTCTGATAAATTAGAAGAAGTTGTTGCAGGTCTTTTAATTGATAATAATACAAGAATTGCTACAGCTGAATCTTGTACAGCAGGTTTATTGAGTGCACGACTTACAGAAACTGCGGGGAGTTCGAAATATTTTAGTGGTGGTGTTGTTTGTTATAGCAATGAATTGAAACACGATTTAGTCGGTGTTAAGCAAAAAACTTTAGATCAATATGGAGCTGTTAGTGAAGAAACTGCTCATGAATTGGCAGTTAATATTGCTAAAAAATTAGATAGTGAAATGGGCGTAAGTATAACAGGTATAGCGGGTCCAGGTGGTGGTAGCGAAAAAAAACCGGTAGGATTAGTATTTGTTGGAATATTTTATAAAAATAATGTATATATTAAGAAGTATAATTTGACACCAAATCGCAATATCAATCGTGAACTTACTGTCATGTTATGTCTCAATGAGATAAGAAAAATTTTAGAAAATTCTAAAGGAATATAAATTTAAAGAGGAAAAAAGTATGGCAACAAATAAAGCAAAAGCAAATAAAGATAAAGCGCTAGAGACAGCAAAACAAGATATTAATAAAGCATATGGTGAAGGTTCAATTATGCGTCTAGGTGGAACAGCCACTTTAGATGTTGAAGCTATTTCTACAGGATGTTTATCTTTGGATATGGCTTTAGGTGTTGGTGGTGTTCCTAAGGGAAGAGTTGTCGAAATATTTGGTCCAGAAGCTTCTGGAAAAACAACCCTAGCCTTACATATTGTTGCTGAATGTCAAAAGAATGGAGGTAAAGCAGCATTTATTGATGCAGAAAATGCCTTAGATCCTGAATATGCAAAGAATTTAGGTTGTAATGCAGATGAGTTATTAGTTTCTCAACCAGACTCTGCAGAGCAAGCATTAGATATTTTACAAAAGCTTCTTGAGACAGCTGCTTTAGATGTTATTGTTATTGACTCTGTTGCTGCATTAGTTCCTATAAAAGAATTAGAAGGTCAAATTGGAGATATGACTGTTGGACTGCAAGCACGTTTAATGTCTCAGGCTTTACGTAAATTATCTGGCCCTATTAATAAATCAAGAACATGTGTTGTGTTTATTAATCAAATTAGAGAAAAAATTGGAGTAATGTTCGGCAGTCCTGAAACTACTCCAGGTGGAAGAGCTTTAAAATTCTATGCATCAGTTAGGTTAGATATTCGTAGAATTGCTGCTATTAAGGTAGGCACAGATATGACTGGAAACAGAACTAGAGTGAAAGTTGTAAAAAATAAAGTTGCTCCACCATTCAAAATGACCGAGTTTGACATTATGTACGGTAAAGGTATCTCTTATGCAGGTGATTTGCTTGATTTAGCATTACAAGGCGGCGTAGTTGAGAAAATGGGCTCCTGGTTCTCTTATAAGGGTGATAAAGTAGCTCAAGGAAGAGAAAAAGTGAAGATACTTTTAGAATCAGATGAAAAACTGCTCAAAAGCGTGCTTTCTGATGTTAAAACTTATTTAGAGTTAGCTTAAAAAGAAAAAAGCTAAAAACTTTGCATCTATTTATAAATTATGGTAATGGATAAAAGTTTAAAAATAGGGGATCGAATCGAAGTTGAAATTGGCCCTATTGCTCACGGCGGACATTTTATTTCTCGCCATAACGGCCAAGTCGTTTTTGTTAGACATGCAATAACAGGTGAAAAAGCTATTGTAAAAATCACATCTGTTTCATCAAAATTAGCCCACGGTGATGCTGTAGAAATTCTAAGTGAATCAACTGACAGAATTAAACCTATTTGTAATTATGCTATTCCAGGTGGATGTGGAGGTTGCGATTTTCAACACATTGATATGTCTGCTCAACAAAAATTTAAGCTAGACGTTATTCGAGATCAATTTATGCGTATTGCAAAAATGGAAGTTGATCCTGAAATGATTAGCGTTGAACCTAAGGACGGCTTACACTGGCGAACTCGTTTTGATTTTGCAATTTCTGAAAACAAAAAAGCAGGTTTATACTCTTCAAAAACAAAAAAAGTTATCGAGATAGATGAGTGTTTGATTGCGCTTGAAGAGATTAACACTTCAGAAATATTTAATACAAAATGGGATGGAAACGATCGTGTTAGAGTTTCTGTATCTAGCACAAATCAAATAAATGTATCTAGAGGGAAAATGACCATCTCTGGTCCATCAAAACTTCGCGAAGTGATTGATAAAAATATTTATAATATTTCTTCTCATTCATTTTGGCAAAGTCATATAAACGCACCAAAAACATTGATAGATTTAGCAATAAATTTTATGAAATTGAAGCCCGGCGATATTGTTTGTGATTTGTATGGCGGTGTTGGATTATTTACTATGCCAATCACAGAAAAAATTGGAAATCATGGACATGTTCATTTGATTGAACTAAGTAATCATTCTACTAGGGATGCATCAAAAATATTTAGAGAGTATAATAATGTTTCAATTCATAAGGGTTCTGTAGATAAAAAGTTGCCTTATATTGATGATATTGATGTTATTTTACTAGATCCACCTAGGACTGGAGCCGGTAAGCTTGTAATAGATCAGATTGCATCTAAAAAGCCTAGAACTATTGTCTATGTTTCATGCGACCCAGCATCACTTGCTCGAGATAGTAGATTTTTAGAAGATTCTGGATATTCTTTAGATAAAATTACTGCTATTGACTTATTTCCTATGACACACCATATTGAGTGTATTGTGAAATTTGTGCGTAAAACTAATTAATATTTTTCAAAATACTCGTTAGATAAATCTTTTAGCTTATTGCTTAATAATATGATAGCAATCAGATTTGGAAAAGTCATGAATGCTAAAGCAGCATCTCCAAATATCCATACTTGTTCTAAGGTTAACATCGATCCTACAAACACCATAAATACATAACAGTATCTATAGATTGGAATTGCACCTGTTCCAAATAGATATTCTGTAGCTCTATCTCCATAGAAAGACCAGCTAATAGCAGTGGATAAAGCAAATAATACGACAGCCATCGTTACTACTTGAGCTCCATAAGGTATTCCAAGGGAAAACGCATGACTTGTTAAAAGAACACCCGCTTTTAAATCTGTTATTGATGGATCAATTCTTTGGCTATAAAATTCAGTTAAATGCCATGAATTGGTGACCATTATAACAAGCCCTGTTAAGGTACAGATAATAATAGTATCAATATATGGCTCTAAAAGAGCAACAACGCCTTCTCTTACGGCGTATGGTGTTTTTGCTGTTGAGTGTGCAATAGCAGCAGAACCTTGTCCAGATTCACTTGAAAATAATCCTCTTTTTACACCCATCATCATGGTATTTAAAAATGAAATAAATGCTCCGGCTGCTACTCCAATAGCAGGTTCTTTAATTGAAGGAGGATTAAATGCCATTGTAAAAATAGTATTAAAAGATTCACCAACCTGCCCATAATTAGATATAATGATAAAGAGTGCACAGAATACATAAATTGTTGCCATAATTGGCACCAAATAACTTGTTACGTTTCCAATACGTTTAATTCCGCCAAGAATGACAGATCCAACGATAGAAGCACAAGATAAACCGATAATGACATGCATTATAGATATGTTTGACTCGCTACCAAGCAAACTAATTGAATTGGTAACCATAAGAGCATTGTCGGGTCCAGTAAAACTTAATATTTGAGCATATAATTGCTGTGTTAAAGTATTGGATTGAATTGCATTTCCAGTAAAGAACGAACAAATAATAGTAAAGCAAGCAAAAGTAACAGCTAGCCATCTCCACTTAGGTCCTAAACCATTTTCGATAGTATACATAGGTCCACCAGCAGTATTTCCAAGAGAGTCAGTTTCTCTGTATTCTAATGCGAGAGTACACTCTGCATATTTTAGTGCTGTGCCAAAAAAAGCGGTAATCCACATCCAAAATAATGCTCCTGGACCACCGTAATAAATAGCAATAGCAACTCCTGCAATATTTCCAATACCAACCGTTGCGGCTAATGCAGTTGATAGTGCTTTAAAATGATTTAAATCACCTTCATCTTCAATATTATCATAATCTCCTTTGGTTACTCGAATACCGTGGAGAACTTTTCTTAATTGAGGAAATCCTAATTTGAATGTCATATAAATACCCGTTCCAAGTAGTGCAACCACCATAAATGGAACGCCACTTAAAGGAAAGGATGTTTTAAAATTATCTGATAGTAAGTTGGCAGGAAAAGACCATGCTAAGTCGTAAAAATGAACCCCCTGAGTTGCAAGTACTATACCTATAATACTAAAGATAATTGCTGAAAGTTTAATTTTTGACATGCATGCATATTAAAAAAAATTTTTAAAAGTAAACATCAATTTTATTATTAATTTACTTTTCATGTTAATTGCAGGAGTAGATGAGGTAGGTAGAGGCGCATTGGCTGGACCAGTGGTAGCAGCTGCAGTTATATTAGATAATGATATACAAGGGTTAAATGACTCTAAAAAATTAACAGAAAAGAAACGTAACGTTCTTTTTAAAATTATTAATGATCACGCACTATCTATTGCTGTAGGCATTAAGTGGAATGACTATATAGACGATGTTAATATAAAAGTAGCATCAGAGCATGCAATGATTGATGCAATTAATAACTTAAGTCATCAGCCTGATAAAGTAATGGTAGATGGCTTTCCTTTAGATATACCAATTAAGAATGAAGGTATTATAAGAGGAGATCAAAAAATTAGATCAATTATGGCAGCTTCTATTATTGCAAAAGTTACTAGAGATGAAATTATGCGTTCATTTCACTATATTTATCCTATGTACGGTTTTGATAAAAATAAAGGATATGGGACTAAGCAGCATTGTAATGCTCTTAAAGAATATTCTTATATATCAATTCACAGGGAAACATTTAAACCTATATCTAGTATGATAAGCAAATGAATAAAATTGCATCAGAGATAAAATCGCTATTAGCACTGATTTTAATTGTACTATTTCTTAAAGAAACAGTCGTGGAATTATACATAGTTCCAACTACTAGTATGGAAAGAAATATTTTAAAAGGAGACATGTTAATAGGTAGTCGTTTTGCCTATGGAATGAAAGTGCCACAAAAAATTTGGGTACCATTTACCGCAATTAGTATTCCAACTTTCTTACCGGAATATAGGTTTCCAGCATTTAAAAAAGTAAAAAGAGGAGATGTGGTTGTTTTTGAATATCCACGAGATATCGTATATAAATATGTAAAACGATGTATTGGATTGCCAGGAGATACAATTAGTATTGCAGATAGAGAAGTTTATGTTAATGGTGAAATTAGTACTCTTCCAGACGGAGGACAGTTTTTAATGGATAATTATATGTCATTAGATATGATTGATAATGAAATTTTTCTTGGAGTAACTGGTAATAAAGATCAGTATCCGGAAATCACTGTTCCTAAAAAAGGAGATACTTTCCTTTTAGATGAATCCATGAATTGGAAGCTTTTATTGCCAATTATTCTATACGAAGGCAATTCGGTAGAGTTAATTTATGAAGACCAAAAATTTAGTTTTACCAATAATAGTCCTAGAGATATTTTTAGAAGAACAGGCGATAGGTCTATATTCAAAAACTATGTACCTACAGATGGAGCAACCTTGATCAATCCATGGTCTCCAATGTTTAAAAAAGAATATATTCAATATCTTCACATAAATGGAAAACCAATTACTGAGATAGATTCATATAAGGTACAACAAGATTATTTTTGGATGATGGGAGATAATAGGGATAATAGTGAGGATTCTAGATATTGGGGATTTGTACCCGAAAGTCATATATTAGGTCAACCAATTATTACATGGTTTTCAATTAATCTTGATAATTATAGTCCAAGAATTTCACGTATTGGAAAAATTCCTAATTAGAAAAAAAAGTTTTCATATTGGGTTTTCATTGATTAGTTTCGGTGGACTTAAAAAAACAACTGAGGTATTATAAATGTTAACTAGTACAGAAAAAATTCTTAGCGTTGTCGCTTTAGCTCTTACCGTTGCGGTAGGTTTTTCATTATTACAATATAATTCTGCGATGGATGAAATGACTCAATTGAGACAAGAGCAAGTTGAGCATGTAGATATAGTAAATCAAGAATTTAAACAGAGAGTAAAAGCTGTTGAGCTTGAGAATATTGGCCAAGGGAAAGAAATTAAGAAAGGTCAAAACCGAATTACTGCTAACACAAAATTAATTTATACTACAGCTGATTCTCTTGGTAGTTTAATTGATGATTTAGCTTATGAAATTAAAAGAGTTGATCGTGACTTAAGCAAGAAAATTAAAAATGTTCAACGTGACTTAGAGGGATTAGAAGACAATTTTGATTCTGAAAAACGTAGAACAAGAAGAGATCTGTCAGATATCAAGAAACAGCTTAAGAAATTAGATGCTGCAGTATTCCCACCAGAAGAAGAAGGTGAAGAAAAGAAATAACATTTAATTTGATTACTATTTAAAAAAAGGGCTTTTTATAAGCCCTTTTTTTTGTACCGAGAGTCGGGCTCGAACCGACACGAGGAAACCCTCACCGGATTTTGAATCCGGCGCGTCTACCAATTCCGCCATCCCGGCAAAAATGTTGACAAATTTCATGTAAAGTACGTAGCTTGTCAATAGAGAATATTTAACTAAGGAGAAAAAGTGTCATTTAAAACTATACCGGGAATGTTTCAATCGCTAGTAGAAGAAAAGCCAAATCTTAAAACCTTTTTTACAAAAGGTGAAAATGGATGGGAAGGCATTGAGTTAATAGATTTACAAAAATCGGTTGAAGATTTTGCAAATGGATTAAAAAATTTAGGTATTAATAAGCATGAGAAGGTAGCAATTGTCGGGGCAAATTCTCGTAAATGGGCTATTTCAGACTATGCAATTGCACATATTAGAGCTGTTTCTGTTCCAGTTTATCCAACACTTATTCCAGCCCAGTCTAGATATGTGGTAGATCATTCAGAAAGTAAAGTTGCAATAGTGCAAGATGCTCTTCAACTCGATAAGGTTTATCCTTTGATAAATGATGCAAATTCAAATTTAAATACTATTATAGTTATGGATGATAATTATGATGGTAACAAAGAAAATGTTGTAAAATTTTCTGAAGTCTTTAAAATGAAAGATGAAGTACATGATATCCGCGAGCTTTCAAAAACAGTAGTAGAGGATGATTTATTAACACTTATTTACACTAGTGGTACTACAGGAAATCCTAAAGGTGTTATGTTGAGTCATGCAAATATTTGTAATAATCTTCTTTCAATTGATAGTATTATTAAAGCAGCAATGGAACTTAATCCTGAATTAAAGCCAGCTGATGGTATAGAAAGATTTGTTTCATTCCTACCAATAAGTCATAGTTTTGAAAGAGTAGGTGGTCATTATTCTATTTTCAGTCAAGGTACTCAGATTTATTACGCAGAAATGAATTTTACTCCTGAAATATTATTTGAAAACATAAGAGAAGTTCAACCGACATTTTTAACAGCTGTTCCGAGAATTTTTGAAAAAATACATGGAAAAATAATGGACAGTGTATCAGGGATGACAGGTGTTAAAAAAACACTTGCTGAGTGGTCTATTGCAGTTGGAATGCAAACGGTACCATATCGTCAAGCAAGTAAAAAACTTCCATTCATATTAGGCTTAAAGTATAGCATCGCTGATAAATTAGTTTTAAATAAGTTTAGAGCTGCCTTAGGTGGTAAGGTAAGAGCTTGTTCATCTGGTGGATCAGCACTATCAAAAGAAGTTGGATCTTTTTTCTGTGGAATTGGAATCTCAATTATTGAGGGTTACGGTTTAACAGAAACAAGTCCTGTCATGACGATTGGACATCCTGATTTCTTTAAATTTGGTACAGTAGGTAAAGCTATTCCTGGTGTTGAAGTGAAAATTGCTGAGGATGGCGAAATTTTATGTAGAGGCCATTGTGTTATGCAGGGATATTACAAGAATGAAGAAGCAACCAATGAAGCTATTGTTGATGGCTGGTTTCATTCTGGAGATATTGGTAAATTTGATGAAGATGGTCTTTTGCGAATTACCGATAGAAAGAAGAGCTTGATTATTACTTCTGGAGGTAAAAATGTTGCACCTCAACCTATGGAAGTTTCACTGACATCCAGCAAGTATATTGAGCAGTGTAATGTCGTAGGAGATGACAGAAACTTTATTTCAGCTCTCATAGTCCCAAATAAAGAAAGTCTAATGACTTGGGCAGAAGATAAAGGCTTAGAATCTTTGGACTATAAAAGTCTATGTGCACACCCTGATGCTTATGATATGATTGATATAATCGTTAAGGACGTAATGACAAACTTTTCACGATATGAATCAATTCGTAAGTTTGTTCTTATCCACGAAGAATGGACAGTCGATGCAGGTGAATTGACACCTAAAATGTCCATAAAACGTAAAGTTGTTACAACGAAACATAAAGATGAGATTGACGAGATGTACAATCCTAAGAATGCACCAGAAAAATCATCTGATGACAGCGGTCATTTAGGCGGATAGTCGTCGGTTGTTGAATAAGTATTCTATATCTTTGATAGTAATATCGATTTTCCTTATCGGTTGGACCTTACCTAAAAATGACAACCCATATATTATTGTATTAGGTATTGCTCAAGATGGTGGCGCTCCTCATGCTGCATGTACAAAAGATTGCTGTATTGATAAATGGGATAATCCGAAATTACATAATCAGGTATCAAGTTTAGGGATTGTTGATCCTTCAACCAATGAAGTATGGATGATTGATGCTACACCGGACTTTTCCTTGCAATTGAATACATTAACAATGGATCAAAAAAGGACCTTTAAGGGAGTTTTCCTCACACATGCTCATATAGGTCACTATACAGGATTAATTCACCTAGGACGTGAAGTTATGGGCGCAAAACAAATTCCAGTATATGCAATGCCAAAAATGAAAAGATTCTTGACTACAAATGGTCCCTGGAGTCAGTTGGTTGATTTAAATAATATTGATATTAAAAATCTTCAAAATAATACAAAGATTCAGCTGAATAATAATTTAAGTATTACACCATTCATTGTTCCTCATCGTGATGAATTTTCTGAAACAGTAGGATATAAGATTAGCGGTCCAAATAAATCATTAATATTTATTCCGGATATAGATAAATGGGAAAAATGGAGTCAAAATATCGAGGATGTAGTAGAGGATAATGACTTTAGTCTCTTAGATGGAACATTTTATGATATTAATGAATTGCCAGGAAGAGATATGTCAGAAATTCCACATCCATTTATTGTTGAATCAATGGAAATCTTAAAAAATATTAATAATAAATCTGGGGTGCATTTCATTCATTTAAATCATACAAATCCAGCGTTAAACAGACAATCAACCGTCATGAAAATGATAAAAAATAGTGGACTTAATGTTGCTAAAAAAAATCAAAGATTTCATCTCTAAATAACATTTTTATTTTGTGCAACTTTAATGTCAAATAGATGTCTAAATAGTAGTTCTGTATTAAAAATATATTCACTATTATTAGGGGCATTATCATGAAGAAACAATTTATTATATCTATCTTATTGACAAACTTATTTAGTCAGTCATTTACAGATTTAACTCCACGTCTATCATATGATATCAACAAGATTGATACTCCAATTACGATTGATGGTCAACTGGATGAAGAAAGTTGGGGATTAGCTCAAATTGCTACAGGGTTTACTGGTACTAATGTTTTTCAAGGAGAACCAGCTGCATTTAAAACAGAAGCAAAATTATTGTATGATGATTCAAATTTATATGTAGCATTTATTGCATATACGCCTCCCGAAAAAATTAGAACTTCACTCTCAAAAAGAGATAATTTAAATGATGATGACGATTGGGTTGTAATTGAGCTAGATCTGTTTGGTGATGAATCTCTTATTTATGGAATTGGAGCAAATCCATCTGGGGTGCAAATAGATGGGCGTTCTGGATATCGTTTTGATACTTCTTTAGATTTAATTTTTGATGTCAAAACAAGCACTACGGACTATGGTTATATTGTAGAGTTTGCTATTCCGTTTTCAAGCTTGAGATATTCAGTTGGAAAAAAACAAGATTGGAGATTGAATTTCGGGCGTAGTTATACAACAGATGATGAGTTACCACATTCAGTTTTTTGGGCATCACAGATTCAAGGAATTGAATGCCAGACCTGTCAAATGGCTTTTTTAAAGGGTATTGAACCACCAAAACAGAAAGCTGATAATATAGAGTATATTCCTTCATTGGTTGCTGGATATTCTGAGGATTTTAACAATGATTCAACTAGCGACAATCTTGAACCCTCCTTATTTATTAAATACCCCATTTCTTCTGTGGACTTGCTTGAGATTGCAATCAATCCAGATTTTAGTCAAATCGAATCAGATGATATCCAAAACGATATTAATACAGTAAATGCATTACGTTTTAGAGAAAGAAGACCTTTTTTTAGTGAAGGAGCTGAATTATTTAAATTTCATTCAGAACGTGGATATATTAATTTATTCTATTCAAGAACCATTAATGACCCATCGGTAGCAGTAAAATACACAGGAAAAATTGGAAAGACATCGTATGGGGTGATTAGTGCTATAGATGAATCGTCTCCATTGCTTTT